>Ga0247725_1000223_pt1 | contig 57134 bp, 77 predicted proteins | sample OKSTACKMCFT3sol_FD_183021 | JGI IMG/M metagenome (GOLD analysis project Ga0247725, IMG submission 183021) | Subsurface sediment microbial communities from gas well in Oklahoma, United States - OK STACK MC-FT3-sol | ecosystem: Environmental > Terrestrial > Deep subsurface > Rock core/Sediment...
TCGACCTGATCGACCACGGACAACTTGAAGGCCAGCGAGTAATCCCGCTGACTGCGCCTGATTGTTGATTTCATTGAACATTCCTTTTCCAGAGGGAAAAGGTGTCAACCCAATTCAGGACGGGTCAAGTGAAACAAAAAAAGCCCCCTCGCGGGGGCCCAAAGGACATGGTCCGATCTCACAGGCTGGTAGAGCGCCAAAGATTGCCTAAGACGCCACCTGCGATCAGCGCCACCGGCATGAGCGCCGTCAGAGCCATTGGGGGCACGGAAGTGAAGAAGTTTCGCTCAGCCTCTTCCAAGCCCGGGTAGAGCAAGCCGATCGCGACGCTGACCAACTGCAGGGCAACGACGAAGAGCAATCCCACCAGGGCTCCCTTTCCGAAGCCCCCCTTGCGTGGCGACACCAGCGAGCCGTTGGCCCTTGCGGCACGCACACGGGCCGCTCGCCAGTTCAACACGTAGAGCATCGCCAACAAGAGCAGCACGGCTGCCCCACCAGCGGCCGCCAAGCCGGCCTGCCAGCCGTAGCCCGCGTTTTGGCCGATCTCCTGGGCGCCGGCAAGAAACAGCAGGCCTGCACCACCGAGGATGACGGTGGCCGGTGCCAGCAAGCCCCACTGCATGTGACCGCCGGGGGTGTGGTGAGCGTTGTAAGACATGGGACCTCCTTGAAGTGGTGTTCCCTCCATGCATAGCGCAATTCCGCGCCTTGGCAAGGTCAGCCCTTCTTCTGGGCTCCGACCGGCACCCAACCTGTGGGTTGCTTCTCAAAGATGAAGTCGTAAGCCGGCGGCACGGGGACGGGATCGGACTTCAACTGCTGCCCGCCCTGGAAGCCGACCACGTCCAGCGTTCCACCGGTCACGCACGTGGCCCGCTGGGGACCACTGGACGTGCAATCCGCGGTGAGGTCTTTCCAACCCCGAACCTCGATTCGTTGGCCCATTTCGCTGGAGAGGTTGGCATTGGCATGCGCCTCGTAAGCGTGGGCGACCTGTTCGATGTTGGGCAAATCCGCCTTGCTGCTGCAGGCGGCCAAGCCCACGGTGATCAGAGCGAGGGAAATGAGGGTTGCTTTCATGCCGGTGCTCCTTGCGTTTTGGTCAAATCAACGTCGATGGTTTCGTCGCGGTAACCCAGTCTGATTTTCTCTATCGTCACGTCCATCTTCGGCACCGTGCCGTCCACCCAGACCCGGTTGACGGAGAACACCACCAAATCGTTTCGGTAGCTGCGACCTTGTCGCGCCAGGTTGGCGGCCTCTGGGGCGTCCATTCGGACCAGCAGGTGGAAGCGGCCGGCGTTGGGTGGGCTGGACACTCCTCCGGCGGTGCGGTGGACCCACGGCACAAAGCCGTTGCCGGTGACGCTTTGCCCGGCCGCGGACACCTGAGGCATGGGGATGAATCCCTCCAGCACACCGCGATCGGCCCGGTAGGCGACATCGCCCATGGCTTGGAAGTTGGGACGAATGGCAAACCGCCGGATGCCCTTGAAGCGTTCTAGGCGCGCGTCGAAATCCGGGCCATAACGGCGCTCGATGGCGGCCGGATCATCGCCGGAGACACCGTTGGCGCCCTGGGCCTTCGTGTCCATCAGCCACCATCGCCTCAGGCACCATTGGCGCTTGTCGGCGTCGATGCGATACGACGAATGGGCCATGGCGAGCAGCTGCATGTCGCAGGTGTCCACGCCCCCGGCCCCGACAGCCGTCACCCCGGCTCGCAGGTGCTGAGCCCCTTCCAAGTCCTCCTGGTCCAGATCCCAGTAGGTCCCGGCCGGCTCGAGGTAAGGGCTCCGCGCCCTATCGCCGACCACCTTGGGCGTGCCTTGGATGGCTCGGCCGATGTGGCGAAGCAGGTCCGATCCGGCCCCCGATTGTGCCTGCGCTCCAGCCGCCGCAGTCAGGGCAAACGCCCCGGTCAGCACGGCCCTTCTAACTCCCTTCATGGAACCCCCTGTTCCCACCGATTGATTTGGGATCTTGCAGCCAACTTACGTGCCACGTAGAGTCTACCCGGGGCGTAGCCTCTGGGTCATCCTGTCCGCATGCCTGCATTGCATCCGTTCAGCCAGTGACCTCTGCCCCGCCCGCTCCCCGAGCCGTGGTGGCCGCGCGTTTGCGCCAAGCCCGCGTCCTGCGGGGCTTTAGCCAACGCGAGGTCGGAGTGCGGATGGGGATGGACAAGGACGCAGCGTCGGCCCGCATCTCTCGGTATGAATCCGAGGGCATGTCGATCAGCCTGGAAGCCCTCTTCGAGCTGGCCCAGGCCTTGGAAGTGCCCCCGGCCTATCTCTTGGCGACCAGCCCGGCGATGGCCGATGCGATCTTGGCTTTGGGGGAGCAGAGCGAGGCTCAGCAGGAACGTTTTGCCGAACTGCTGGGCGTTTTGGGTGAGCTGCCGGCGAAGAAGCGCAACGCACTCATCGAACAAGTGTTGTCGCCCACCAAGGACTAGGACATCGGCGAACAAGGACGAATCGACCCGATGTGGACATGGATCACCCACCTCTGCCGCCGCAATAGGACGGAGCCCACCCGGTCCGCCATTGCCATGGCCACGCTGATCGAACTGAACATGCTGGAGCTCAACGCAGCGGAGGCCCGCAACCGCGTTGAACTGGACCCACCGGGGCATGAAGCAGCACTTCTTGAGAGATTCAAGGCATCGGCCCAGCTGATCCTCAACGAAAAGCCTCCATCCGACGCCGCAGACTCGACCTGGGAATCCCTTGGCCAGAAGGCACGCCGCCTAAACCGAGGATTCGCAGACCTCCGATTGCAACTCTCCCCGCCAGCGATCGTTGGTGGGGATACAGAGCGGCGCGACGATACGCGTCCGGTCCTTTAAGACGGCCAGGCCAGCTCTTCCATGCGGGCTTTCCTCCGTTGCATGTAGTGCAACATCCCGCTGGCGCACTGCTCAACAACGGGGCTTTCCTCAAAGGCCCCAACCCCAACCGCCGTCAGTGCTGCAATGACGCACAAGTTGGTGGTGGCCACCGCGTTGACGGTGGTCTGAAACAGAATGGCCGCCGGCACGTGCGCTCCGATCTGTCCATTGGGATCTTGATACATCACCCGAATGGCCTTCCCGCCATGGACCAGCCCGCAAAGAGGGTCCCACGAATTGGTCACCGTCCGAGCCAGCTTCTGAGGCTCATCGTCCTGCCCGATGCGTGCAATGGCCTGCTCCACGTCCGCGGCAAGGTCTTTGAGGGCAATAGCCACCCACTTTCCTTTCTCGTTCTTCTTTCGGGGGCCGCGATCTTCCTGGAGAAAGTCCGCCAGCTGTTCGTCGTCGGCAAGGAACTGGACAAACACCGCCCGCAGGAATTGCTCAATCTGGGAGCGGTGCATCGCCAAGGCCACCGCTGGAAGATCGACGGGATGGGTCTCCAGGAGGAACAGCAACGCACGCCCGTAGTCCATCGAGGCCCTCAACAGCTGGAACGTCACCCGGTGCCGCTCACTGCTGGCGGGAACAGTGATGCGGGCCATGCAGGACATGTTCAATTCCAGACTGGCCTTGGCCTCTCTGGCCTCCTGTGCGATGTCCAACGCCGTGGGCAGGCGCTTTGCGGTCTGCGACTCCCGCGCATCACGGTTCGCATCCTTCAACGATTTTTGCGTCATGTCCTTTGCCTTTCACTCCCGCATTTCAAAAGATGCCTCAGAGCTGCGGCACGATCCTCCCAGCGGCCTACGTTCCAAGATGGATGGTAGACCCAAGTCATCCACGCCCATCCATTGCCGTAATCGAGAGACCACACGTGGCGCTCCTCCAGATAGCGCCGCCTCCTGCCCTGTGAGTTTGCATGGCGAGCCTGGAAGGTAGGCTGGTCCGACCGCTTCCCGTGCTCGAACATTCGCCAAGCGGTGCGGCCAAGCACAAGAATCACCTCTGGCCGAAGCAGAGGGAGGATCACCTCTACCAACAACTTCCCGCCTTGACTGAAGTCGGTTCCAAACGGACGGTGCCCAGCTCTCGTGCCGGCGAAGCGTTGGGACAAGTTGCAAAATGCAACGTGCTGCCAGGCATTGGCGGCATCCACAACCTTTGGGCTGCTTTGACCAGTCAGCAGGCGATCCAGCTCATCAAAGAACTTCCCACCACCTTTCCTGTTGCAAGTCTCCATGTCGCCGAACGTTTCGCGGGTGAAAGGACGAGTGATAACGGGGTCGTCGGTCCACCCAGCCTCCCGGTAGTGGGACTCGCCAAGTAGCAAGACGCGGCGCCCTTCAACTCCCTTCCAGTAGCCGCGGCCGACGTAGGGCACGAAGGCCACCTCTGACGGCCACGCTTCCATGTTCAATTCAGCCGAATCATCCATGCCATTGACCTTCGTATGATGGTGTCAGGCTACTCCACACCGTGCTGCCACGCACTATTGCACGCCATCCCATGCCATTCCATTTTTCCGCCACATTTAGCCGACAAAAAGCTATTGCATACCGTTCGCACGTGCTTTAACTGTATGGACTTTCAAGGATCATGCAGGCCTCCCCCATGACAACTCACCACGGCTGGCAGGCGTGCCGCGCATGCCATGCACCAGGGCTTGATGTGCATGTGGAGGGGGACTGGCACCTCCGTGCCAATCCCGGCTACTGGGGAACCAGCGCCCCCAAAACCTTGGTCCTGGGCTTTTCCAAAGGGGCCACCCAAATTGCCGCCGCCCAACAGGGGAGCTTCGATGGGGTCGCCTTTGCAGGTGCCATGCGCCCTCGCCTCGCAGCCGTGTTGCACGAGCTTGGGGTTGATCTGGGTGGGCAGACGATCGACGACGCCCTGACCGCCGAAAGCCGCCACATGGGCGCCGCCTCCTTGGTGCGCTGTGGGTTGTCGTTGATGGAGAACGGCAAGTTGGTGAGCAGTGGCACCATCATGCCCAAGGCCATGCGTTCGTCGTTGCCTTTGGAAACCATGAAAACATGCGTGGCACGCCACTTGGATCCGCTTCCTGACAGCGTGGAGCGCGTGGTCTTGTTGGGGACCACCGATGCCTACGTGAAGGGGGTCAAGGCGCTCATGCGCCAACAGTTCAACGACTTCCAAGACCTCAACGAGGTGGCCTTTCGCGCCCAGGGCCGGGCGTGGGTATTTGCCTCACATCCCAGCCCGGCCAACGGCACTTTTCAAGCGTGGATCGACGGCGACGTCACCACCGAACCCGGCCGCAAGAAACAGCTGGCGCTCCAAGCATTGGGCCACAAGGCCCCAGCGCAGCCCTCGCCAACTCCGTCTTGCCTCGCACCGGCACCGATCCAGCGTGCCGCGCCGCCTGACCCGATTTCACCAGCTAGGGCGTCCAACGGCGACCGCTTTGCCCGAGCCTTCCACCTGGTTCGCCACGATGGAAGGGTGATCGTCCCGGTGCGGATGAGGGACCGAGACACGGGAAACGTGGCGTTCCGGGTAGCCAAGATGGGCAACACCAAGGATGGCCAGCGCGAGATCCACGACGAAGCTGAGTTGTTGCGCTTGTGCGAGAGCGGGCAATACCAGGTGCGCGCCCAACCGTTGGACAAGTCCACCCCGGCCAACTTTGTTCGGCCGCTGCTCAACCACCGGATCGTGAGGACCCCTGCCCATTGATCGCCGCACGGAGTGCCAAGCCCTCGCAAAGCAACAAGCGAACCATTTCGCTGGCATGCAGCCCCTCTCGGGCTGCCGCCTGCTCCAGCCGGTCTTTCAACTCCTGCGGCACGCGAACGGCCATCTGCACGTAGGGTGGACGGCTCACGTGGACAGCCTCGCCAGGGTCAGCACCCACGCCAACGCCAAACCGGCCAGGATTTGGGCACGCAAACGGTAACGCACACGAAGCGCCCCGCTGGCGTGGCGGGCATTGACCCAATGGATACCGGCCAGGCCCAGGACAGCGGCTAGGAGCGCTGCAGCCAACATGGCGGCCAACACCGCGCCCACGGTGGTCATGCCAGCGCCCCTGCCATGGTGGCCAGGACGAACCACTGTCCAGCGATGAGGCCGTAGCCGATGAGCAATCCCTCCAAGCCCGCCCAGCGTTGGCCGGGGGTGCGCAGCAGCGCCGCGCTGTCGTTGAGCAAGGACCACCCGGAGAGGATGGACAGCCACTCAAAATCAATGGTCATAGCGGTCATAGATCGAGCCCTCCCCTCCAGCGGAATTGATGGTGGAGGGCAACATGACCTCCTCGTTTTTCACGCGTCCGAACACGCTGGCAAACACGTCCATCAGCGAGGTGCTTTGGGCCGCGTCCCGTTCGGCCTGGCGCGCATACTCGTCCAACCCAGACGGGACAACCTGGCGTGCGCCGTTGACGGCGCCGCGCAACCCGCTGGCGTTGGGCATGCTCGCCCCAAAGGTGCGGTTCCACGTGTCGGAAAACCGGTCCAAGCCGTCCATGCCCATAAACAGCAATCGCGCCAGCACCAGGACAACCACGGCGTTGACGACAAGCCGCGTCGTCAGTCTGAATCCAATGAACATCTTCCCCCCTTTCGTTTCGTTGGTCGGTGTCAGACGCACGCATCGCGAACGCCATACGTTTGGGATACACCGGCACGCGAAACCCACAAGGGGGTTATTTTGACTAAAGCTAAAAATTGGGAGAAAAGCCCAATCACGCTGCAGGCGCGGCTGCACTTGCCCGTCAGCCGGCGCTCGACTGGGGCATTGCGTTGAACGGTCCGAGTGACCAAATTGGCAGGGCTAAATCGGGCCCAAGTCTTTGACCACCGCCTGGCCAGGCTTCAAAAAGCCCAATAGCAACCGTCCGCCGGCGACGGTCCGCCCCATGCTGGCGTTGAGGTATCGAGCCTGGAGCTGCGCTGCCACCAGCAGGTCCTGGGTGGCCATGCTGGCGATCGCCGGGCTCACGGCCTGCTGCTGTACAGTTCAGACGCAGATGCATGGTTGTTCGATCAAGGCTTGCAAGCCAGTGGAGCTGGGGCTGAAGTTCATGGAAAGCTTGCCGATAAACCTGTAACAAGGTAAATGAGGCGAGAAGCCAAGCGAAGCGATGGCGCGTTTCAGATCGGGGGTTGCTTTGAGCGTTCGAGAAAATCGGCTTCGCTACGTCTTGACCGTAATAGGAGCCACGGCGGCGTGCGTCTTGGCGATGCTCGCGGTCGCCCAAGCCATCCTCTACGTGCGTGACAAGGAAGGGGCGGAGGCAGTGGCGGAAGCCGCGGTGACGCGCTCGGAGGCTTTATCCCTTGCAAGGCGCGTCGCGGCCGAACAAGCCTCTCGCATTGGACAGCCGCCTTGCTCCGCCACCGACATTGACTCACTGAAAGAGATCGCGTTCCGCTCCAGCTACATGAACGACATCGGTCGCATCCGAGACGGACGCCTTGTCTGCAGCGCTCTCTGGGGGCGCTCGCGCCCCTACACCCTCCCCGCCCCACGCTTCTCCAGCGGCGCTGTCCGGCTTTGGCACGCATCGGATCTCGTTGGCTCCCCCTACACCGGGTCCAATCTGATCGCCCAAGGCGACACATTCACCGTGTCCTCCCCGTCTGCCTTCGAGAGCTTGGACCCTGCGCGCAGCAGCTCCATCAGCATCGAAACGAAGGACCGATCGTTTACATTCCGCACCTTGTCCCCGACCAGCCGCGTCGGCACCCCGTCTCTCGTCCAAGCTCAACATTGCAGCCGGGTGGCCGACGTTTGCGCGTTCGTTACCAGCCCTAGGCACGTGGTGTCCGAACTGCCCTCGGCGTTGCTCACCACCATCCTGTCAGCGGGTGCCTCGGTAGGGCTTTTGCTCGCGTTCTTGCTGATCAAACACCAAATCACGGCTCGGCAAACCATCCAGCAACGGTTGGTGCTTGCACTGAAGCGCAGCGAGATCGAACTGGCCTACCAGCCACTGCGTCGAATTGGCACGCGGGAGCTCGTGGGATTTGAAGCGCTCAGCCGCTGGCGCCCGCCGGGAGACGATGAAATCCCGCCGGCCATCTTCGTGCCCATCACCCACCGATTCGGCCTGAGTCCTGATCTTTTTCGATACGTGCTGGCCCGTGCCATGAATGATCTCGCCCCCGCGCTGAGGGAGCATAGGAACCTCTACGTAAGCATCAATGCCGAGCCCGTGGACATGGCCCAAGAGTGCGTCGTTCGCTACATCGGCAGCGTCACCAACGATTTTGGCGTGTTGCCAGAGCAAATTCGCATCGAGATCACCGAGCGGGAAGAACTCGTGTCCGCTGCCGCAAAGAGCAACATGCAGGCCCTCTCAGTTCTGGGATACCGGTTCTTGATCGACGACTTCGGGACCGGCAGCGCCAACTTCTCCCGCCTCGCCCAATCGCCGTTTCGAGGAATCAAGATCGATCGCATGTTCGTGGCCGCTATCAACGAGGACTCCCCCCTGCGGCCCGTTTTGCCAGGGATGTATCGCATCGCACGTGAGCTTGGGCTGGATGTCATCGCAGAAGGCGTCGAATCAGAGGCGCAAGATTTGCTGCTCTACCGGATTGCTCCAGAGGCTATTGGCCAAGGGTGGCACTATGGCTGCCCTCTCTCAACCAAAGACGCGCTTGCCGCCATCCAAGTTGGGTAGCCCTCGCGCACGGGTCGACCCGAGCGCGTTCACTGGCGCTTGACGTTCGCCCTAGCAAGATGTCCGTGCGTCCGATGGACGCGACAATCGTGAAAATCTCCGCTATGGCGCTGACCCCAGTTGGCGCCGCCGAACCCAACGGGGTGACTCCCCCTCCCCTAGGTGACGCCCCGGCAGTTCAGGGCATCGTCGTGATCGGCCCCCCTAGCAGGCGGCCTCTTTAGGGCAACGCGCGACACACACCCTCAGCAGTGGTCCGCAACCGACTGGCCGCCGGTCTGGCCTTTTGCTGGTTAACGAACTGGCTCAGCGCTTTCCAACAGCGCCGCTCGGTTACTTCCCTGTGCCTAAGGCTGTCGCCGTGCAGCCCGCCTCTTTATCATGCTCCTGCGACGGCAATAGAGGGATCGGACAGCGGTATCTGGCGTGCGGACTGCGCGGACGACCCCGTAGATGAATTCTTCAGAATCCAATTGTCTCATCTGGTTCCGGTGGGGTTGTCGCGGTGCATCATATGCATTCCGCTCTGTTCAGCTTTTTGTTCATCTTCATGCCCAACATTGGACGTTTCTTCATCGATCAGGTTGAGGGTGTGCGGCGGGCCGACGGCTCGCTCTTGCAGGTCACGCGGATCAGTTGCGCTTGTCTGGAATGCGGCCGCCAACTGCGATTGGTTCCAGGGCATGGCCTGCTGGACTTGGACGGCGCCGCCGTGCTCACTTGCCCGCTCTGTGACAACCGCTAGGCGGTGGCACGCGCGAGGTTGGAAAAGCTTTGCCCCCAACCTAACCACCCGCGCATGGCGAGTCTTGATTGAAGAGTGGACCGCTGTGTGCTGGCCCGAAAGGGCCGATTGACGGTGCAGTCAAGCGGAACGCTCACCGGTTTCCAACGCTTGAGCTTGGGGCCACCCTGCTGCCAGACCGCGATTCGGTGGCCAGCCAATGGAGGAGGGGTATGCACAAGGCTGAGACGGAGGCGTTGGTCAAGTTGGAGCTCCGCCTGAGCGAGTGCGAGAGGCGCCTGCCCAACGCTGAGGGCGAAACCAATGCCTTGGAGTATGCGGTCAGGGCTTTGGTGGCCAGTTCTGCCAATCCCACCGCGGTGCGCCTTGCATGGGCCCACCTGATGCCCATGATCGTCGACATCCATGTGCCTCCCCAGCCAACGCTCCAATGCGGACTTTCTGCTTGGCTTGCGTCATGGACTGAGGTCCGTGGCCGAGCAAATCGACGCTTTGCCCTGCCCCCTAGAGACCTCCCAGATCGAGAACGGTTGCTTGGCCCTTTGAGAGAATTGCTGCCAACAGACGACCGCCCGCTAATGGCCGCTCGCTGTCGCCGTTGAGGTAAGCGGCTTGCAAGCGTCCTGCTGCCATCAACTCCGCCCGTCCCATGCCTGCTGGCTGATTCCGCAAGGGCTCTCCTGGCGACGCCAAGCCTCCCACCAGCGCTTGGACCACGGCGGGACGGCCATCTTCGGACTTTGCATAAGCGGTGGCAACCATGCGCTGGGCGTGCGCCGACCAGCCGCCCAAAACCAACTCGGTGTGCATAGCGCTGATGGGTATGCCAGCGGCTGCCGCCGCGCTCACGTAGTTTGGCCAGAGGCGATCAATCACGCCGCCAAGCTCGCCGGACAGCCGCTCTATCGTGAAGTCTGCTCGAAAACTGGCTTGGAGACAGAGCTCGTAGATTCTTAGGAAGAACTGGGCCGACCCACGCGTGGCCAAGACGGCGTTGTGCTGAGGCAGCAGAAGCAACTTGGCGCCCTCTGAGTGCGCCCCGGTTTGAGCATCTTGCGCAAGGGTATCGACGGTCACAGCCAAGTGATCGGCACTCAGCAACACGTTCAAAATGCTCATCTGCCGTCCTTGGGATCCATTCCGTCGATTGAACCTTCCAACGCCAATTCAGCCATAGGGGTTGTTGAGAATCTCAGACGCAATCCGCTCTCCCGCGTCCAACGCATGGAGGCACGACGACGCTTTGATGCTCAAATCCGAGCGCCCTCCCACGCCGTGGACCTCGACAGCGAGAAGAACCCAACGGCTTTCACTGAGCCGCCAGATCTCGGAGGTGTAAACGTGCTCTCCCACCGACAAGGTGACCCGTTCTAAATCTTTGCCCGGCTTGGAAGTACCCATGGCCCTCGAACCCTGACTGTTCAAAAGCAGTGTGCACGCGAACGCCGCTGGCCTCAACTGATCGCCTTCCTGCGACGCGGGGAGTCACACTCAAGCGAAATGCCCCCCGATGGATCAGACCCAGTCCTCATTGGATGCCGGCGATGTGACCGTGACCTGCCCAACCTGGGGTGGCCGTCATGGCGTTGAAAGGGCGGGACATAGTGAGGGGGCCGCGCCCACCGCGTTCGGGGCATCTCCGGCCGACTCCACCGCTGAAATGGGCCCGATCTGCAGCAGAGCCAAGGCCGCCAAGCACGCCTGCCGACTGGCGAACGTCTCCCGGGGAGCCATCAAAACATGCCCGCGTGGCGCCACCAGCCGCCAGCGCCAACCTTCCGCCCCGGTGATCCCGGCCCAAAATCCCACCCGGTGGTATACCTCAACGTACATAGCTGCCTTGCGTGATCAATCTGCGATGCTAGCGCGATCGAACCGAGCTCGGCCTATCTTCCGGCCGGGCGTTTAACTCGTCTTTTGAACAACGCGCTCAGGCGTGCGTCGCTAGAGCCTGCTCCGGCCCCGGGACGCCCCGGCTCACAGGCTCATCCAGCAGGTTTGAGCCCCCAGGACGTCCGGGAAGAGACCGCAACAATTGACTCACCCTGTGGACGCTTCCTCCCCTACCCCCCTCCGCACCCAGCACGTAGAGAACCCGCCCCTCAAACTGGGCGGATACCAGCTCAAGCCCCTCCACGTCTGCCAACTTCTTCGTCAGAAGAGCTCGCCACGACGCGGGCGGTTCGGATTCAAATTCGACGATCACCGCGGTATCACCGCACTCCAGCGGCATGATTTCGACGCGAAGGGCGTGGGGCGACGCTGCCGGCAAATCGGGGGCGGATCGGGCCATAGTGGGAGTGTCCAGGCGGGAGGGGTGGGGATTGAGTATCCAGCCCTCGCGGCAAAACCGCGTCAAGGCGCGACGGCGCCCTCGCCTTCCCGTGATTGCCGTCATCACAGGGATGCACCAGCGCTTTACTCCCAGTCCTGCATGATTCCTCGAATTTTTGATCAACCAGGTTTGCTATGACTGCCTCTCGTACCCTCGCATCCTTCTTGTAGAGCACGACGTCGCCATCCGCGAATCGATGCAGGACGTTCTCAAAGACAGCGGCTATGACATCACTGCGGTCGGAGACGCTGAAGCGGCTGTGGAGCGCTTGGCGCAGCAACCCGCCTTCGATCTCCTCATCTCCGACGTGGGCCTGCCGGGGATGAACGGGCACGATCTCGCCAAGCACGCCATGGCACGCCACCCTTCCGTGACGGTCCTGCTGGTCACCGGTCACGGGGGCGTTCCCGGCGCAGACCCACACTTCCTCGAAAACGACGTTATGCTGCTCAAGGAGCTTTCACGCTGCTGGAGTTGCTGGGAACGGTTCGTTCGACGCTTTGACGGCTTCCAGCAACAACTCGGTCACTCTTCTTTCCAACTCCCCCGCGGCGAACGGCTTGGTGAGTATCTCCATGCCAGACTCAAGCTGGCCGGCTCCTACCGCGACGCTTGCTGCATAGCCGGTGATGAATAACACCGGCGTGTCGGACGGCGCTGCCGGCCCGCGTCCGCCACCTGCCGCCCATTGAGCGAGCCCGTCAGGCCCACGTCCGTAATCAGCAAATCAAAGTGCTTTTCGCTGGCATGCACAGTGAGGGCGTCGCTGCCGTTTGCAGCCGCCTTCACGCGGTGGCCCAAACTGCTCAGCACCTCTTTCACCAGCGTGCGCATGGCGGTCTCGTCTTCTACCAGAAGGACCGAGCGACCAGGCGACGTGGCTGGGGGAAGCGCGGGCGTTTCCTGGATTCGGTCATCGGTATCAGCCGTGCTTTGCGGCAAATAAAGGTGCATCGTGGTTCCCACCCCAGGGATGGAGTCAACCGCCACCTGACCGCCGGATTGGCGCGTGAATACGTAGATCGGCAAGCCCCACCCCGTGCCCTACCCGATCGGCTTGGTCGTGAAGAAGGGCTCGAACACCTTTTCAACAACGCTCGCGTCCATGCCGGTTCCCGTGTCTCGGACCGACAAGCGAACATAGGGTCCAGGCGTCAGCACCAAACGCTCCGCCAGTCCGCCATCGACGTGTGAGAGCTCGGCCTCAATCGAGATGCGCCCTCCATCCGGCGTCGCATCGCGCTCGTTGATGCAAAGGTTGAGAAGGGCGTTTTCCAGCTGCGGAGCATCCACCCGCACGACGTCCTCCACTTGATCCGACCGCGTCTCGATCTCAATGGAGGGCCCGATGGAGCGGGCCAGGATGTGGAGCGTCCTGTTCACCATGGCCGACACGTGGATGGCCGACGGTGCCAACGTCTGCCGGCGAAAGAACGCCAACAGTCGTTGGGTTAACGCTGCAGCTCGGTCGGCCCCCGTTCGAGCCATCTCCACGTAGCGACCCAGGTCCTCCAAACGGCCTTGGCCAACGCGCATCTCCAACAGCTCCAAGCCCATGGAGACCCCGGTGAGCATGTTGTTGAAGTCGTGGGCAATGCCGCTGGCCAGTTGGCCGGGGGACTCCATCTTCTGGCCCTGTCTCAGCCGTTCCTCCATCGCCATCAGTTCGTCAGTGCCGGCCTGCACCCGCTCTTCAAGCGTTGCGGTCAACTGCTGCAAACGCTCTTGAGCCACGCGGCGATCGGTGATGCCGGAGGCTGCACCGAACCACTCGCTCACGTTGCCTTCGCTGTCCATCAACGGGACTGCCCGCAACTGTATCCAGCGGACGGAGCCGTCTGGCAACAAGGCGCGGTGTTCTACCTCCAACGGCGACGCCAACTCCGCGGCATGAGCAATGGCCAATTCCACCGCGGGCCTGTCCTCGGGGTGGATCAGCTGTTGACGCCAGTTGCCCCCAGTGGCCTTGAGCTCGGCCATGTCCCCTTGGCGATAAATCTGCTCCTGCTGCCAATCGGGGGAGATTGAGTAACGCGACTGGGTGGCCGCGGCCACAAATGCCCCCAGGGGCCGCTCGCTTGCGCCTAGGATTGGCACAATTGGCGCAATGGAAGCGTGCTGGCCTTGCGTTGAGCCTTTCCATCAACCTCTCCGCTCGGAATGTCGCGCGGCAAGGAATGGCCGATGAACTCGTGGCCAAAATCCACGCGCAGGGGTTGGATTGCCAGGACGTGGAGGTCGAGATCACCGAGGGAGAATGGCTGCGGGTCAACTCGCTGCCGGGCGAGCAACTCAAGCGGATGGCCTCGTCAGGCATTCGGCTCGGGGTGGATGACTTCGGCAGCGGCTACAGCAATTTCGGGTACCTGACCGAGTTGCCCATTCACACGCTCAAGCTCGACAAGTCGCTGATAGACGATATTTCCGAAGACCAACGCGCATTGCTCAAGGTCCAAGCGATCGTCGGTCTGGCCCATGATCTGGGCTACTCGACCGTCGCTGAAGGAGCCGAGACGAACGGTCAGGTCGCCAAGCTCCAAGGCCTTGGGTGTGACGAAATTCAAGGTTTCGCGCTTTCCAGACCCATCAGCGCCATTGAGTTGGCCGAGCTCCTTGCGCCCTGACCCGAGGGAGTTTGATACTCGGTCTTCCAGCCGACGAACCGTCCCGGATGGAAGCACGCGGAAGGATCCTGCAGCGTGCGTATCGCTTTCAGGAAGTCTGCGAGATCGCTGAGGCCGCTGACTGCCTCTGGCCTATTTCAGGACCCTACCCGTGGCTAATACCGGCTTTTATTTTGCTTCGCTTTGTCAATGGAGAACTGACCTCCGACGGCGCTCTGGCGCGTCTGCATGCTGTTGAGGCCACTTGTAGCAGCTGTGGTCTCACCTCGCTGCTAGCACCGGGCGAGGGCCTGACGGACTTGGAAGGCGCCGGTGTGATGGTGTGCCCACACTGCCAGAACCACCAAGCGGTGAGCCGGATGAGGTTGGAAGAGTTCATGAAGCGAATGGCCGGCACGAACGCTACAGCCACCGCTAACCCATCGTCTTCGGACGACGGGCAGGTCTTGTCAGAGTGAGGCCCTTGGCCTGCCAATCTGAACGCCTCGGATTTCTTAGGGCATGAATTGCCACGGTGGACACATTAAGGGCATGATGCGATCGCCCTTTGGTCTTTGCCCACAGAAACCATGACCGTTCCCCTGCCTTATGATCCATTTCTGCAGGCCTCATCAGAGCCATTGCTGGAGCTGGTGATTGTGCGTGTGGGCTGCGATTTGTTCGGTGTGGATGTCGAGTCGGCCGTGGAAATACGCGGACCAGAGACGCTGACCCGAACCCGGGACCGCCAGTTTGTAGTCTCGATCAGAGGGCAAGACGTCCCTGTGGTTGATCTGGGCTTGATCACCGGAGGCGATGCAGTCGGGACGGGTTGTCCAGCAATGCTGTTGGTTCAATCCGCGGTTCAGCTGTTCGCCCTTGCAGTGGACGAAGTCTTGGTCATCGAGAGCCTGTCTGCCTGGCGTGCCGAGCCTGCCGCTCACAGCGACCGATTCGCTGAGCTCTGCCCGCAGGGCGTGCAGCTGGGAAACGGCAAACGCGTCGCCGTCATTGACCCTGGTCGTGCCCTATCCATTCAGCAACGGCTGGAGATCGATTCAGGTTGATTGCCCAATGCTGCACGGTGCTGCCGCTTTCAGTTGCAACCGATTCGCGCGCGTTCCAAGTTCCACGCTTTGCGGTAATCTCTGGCTGACACCGCGATTCCGTGCATGAGGCGCTCGATGGAGAAATTCGACGGAGCAACGTGGTTCCCACTGGACAGGTTTGAAGTCGGCATTGACGCCGAAACAGCAGTGGTTGCACTCGGGCTTTACCAAGTTCGCAACGCGGCCGGTGACTCGACCATGTGCGGCTCGACGATGACTCCGACGCAAGCGGAGCGAACTGGCAATGCCCTTTTGATCGCCGCCAACCGTGCTCGCCTGACGATCCCGGGCTCAAGCAGCAGCCACTGATCCTCTTCTGTGTTGATGTGCCTGCTCGCGGAGGGCTTGGTGAACGACGAGGTCAGGGACGCATTTTTGCGTCTTCAAGAAGCAATGAATCGCATGCATATACGTGTTGCGGCGCTGGAAGCGGCCACAGTGCTCCTGCTTCGCACGAACGCCGGCAACGCCAACGTCGCAGACGAGTTTGAGCGCAGCATTCGGCACTACCTCCAAGGGATGGACCAGCACCGGGACCATGTCTTCGCGTTCGAGGAGATCGTCGAGCCATGGCTGGGCATCCTGAGGGAACCATTGGCTGGCATTCCCCCGTCTCCGAGCCGCTGAACTGCCAAAGCGGAGCGGCCATCGGGCGGCCGTAACCTCGGCCAATGCCATTGCCGCCTCGCCGCCTCACGGCGCAAGGCGCCGAGCTTTCGGCGCGCTTGCGGGTCTGAGGCCGCCATCCAGGCGGCCTCACCCACGGTGACTTCAGCGGCAACTTCGGTCAACCATGCCCTGCGAGCGACCATGCGTTCGCACTGGCCTTGGAAGGGCGGTTAGAACTCCTGCCAGTGCGCTGCGTCCGCAGATACCTGCCGTGCGGGACGAGCTGGCAATGCCTTCGGCGGGGTTGGCTTGCCCGCGTAGGCGGTTTGAGAAAGGCGGGAGCCGTCCACAGCACCTGGCTTGGTCAAGCTTGCACTGGCCGTGGCTGGCGTCTTTCCCTGCGCGCGTTCATTCACCTTGAAGACCGCGACGGCGGTTGCCAGCTGTACCGACTGGTCTTCCATGGATCGGGCAGCGGCGGTCGCTTCTTCCACCAACGCGGCGTTCTGCTGGGTCGTTTCGTCCATCTGAGAAACAGCCTGGTTCACTTGCTCGATGCCCGACGCCTGCTCCTGAGAGGCGGCAGATATCTCACCAATGACGTTGGACACGCGCTCAACCGAGCTGACAATCTCAGACATCGTCTGGCCAGCCTGGTCAACCAGCGCCGATCCTTGAGCGACCTTGGCCACAGAGTCCTCGATTAGCCCCTTGATCTCCTTGGCTGCAGAGGCAGAGCACTGTGCCAACGTGCGCACCTCGGAGGCCACCACGGCGAACCCTCGACCCTGGTCCCCGGCTCGAGCCGCCTCCACGGCCGCATTGAGTGCGAGGATGTTGGTCTGGAAAGCAATGCCATCGATCACGGAGATGATGTCCCCGATGCGGCGCGACGAGGCTTCGATACCCCCCATCGTCTCCACTACTTTCCCGACCACTCCACCGCCCTGCCCGGCCACGCGCGAGGCCCCACTCTGGCCAACTCGCTGGCCTGGCGTGCATGCTCGGCGTTTTGGCGCACGGTGGAGGTAAGCTCCTCCATGGACGCCGCCGTCTCTTCCAAGTTGGCCGCTTGTTGTTCGGTGCGTCGCGACAAGTCGCCATTGCCCGCGGCAATTTCCGTCGACGCGGTATTGATTGCCGTGGATGCCTGCTGGATGCGGGAGACGATATCGGTCAGCTGAGCCACGGTCGCGTTAGCGTCTTCGCTCATCGTCGCAAAGACGCCGCGGAAGTCGCCTTCCATGCGGTGGGTCAAGTCGCCAGAGGCAATGGCCTGAAGCAAGGTGGAGACGGCGCTGAGGCTGTGGTCAGCTGTCTCCATCAGACGGTTGAGGTCCGAAACCATCAATTCAAAGTCGTGCTGGAACGCAGACGTGTTACCGCGGGCGGAGAAGTCGCCGTCGGCAGCCGACACTGCCAACCGCTTGATCTCCGTGTTGATCGCCAGCAGACTTGCTTTGGCAGCGTCCATCGATTCGTGGAGCACGCCCGGGAGCCGGGCAGGCGTCGCGCGTCACGCCGCAGGTCACCGGCCGCATACTCGTTGAGCACTTGGATGGCATCCAGGATGGCCTCAAGGTGCTCGAACACCATTGTGTTCATGCCCTTGGCCAGCTCGCCGTAGACACCGGGCAGGTCCTCCGGAATCCGGTGCGAGATGTCTTCGGCCTCGTGAAGCTTGACCATGACCTTGGTGTCGTTCGAAAAACGCTCCAAGGTGGCAACCATTTGACGGAGGGAGAGCAGCATCTGGCGCGCCTCATCGCGGCTCTGGTAGTCGGTTCGCACGTTGAGGTCGCCATTGGCCACGCTGCGGATAGCGGGCAACGCCTCACCAATGGGCCGGGTGACCGAACGGCTGATCGCCCACCCCAGCACGCTTGCGACCAAGTACAGCACCGCCAAGACCAAGCCTGTGATCGACATCAGGTTGTTGAGGCTTGCTGCGTTGGTTGCGAGTTCAGCCTTCATGCCGCGAAGGTTGTATTCGCTGACTTTCTCCATGGCGTCGAACAGCGCCACGCGCTTTGCCCTGGATTCTGTCACCGAGATCGTCTGCGCGGCCTCGGCATCGCCAGCGAGGAGCGCAGCGTGAAGCTGATCGTGGATGACAAAGTAATCGCTCAACGCAGCGCTGACCGGCTTGAACAACGCGGCATCTTCGCCATCGGCGAAGGACCGCAGGTATTGCTTCACCAGCTCGTTGATCTTGGCCTTGCCCGCCACGATCCGCTGTTCGTATTGCTTGACGGCCTCAGCGGAAGTGGCTTCGCTGACCTGGGAGGTTTCGTAGATGCGGAGATCGCCGAACTGCGCACGCATCTCTCCGATGGCATAGCTGCCAGGCGCCCAGACGGACTCAATCCTGGACAACTCCTGCTTCGAATGTGACGCGCGGACAATAGTGAAGATGCCCAACGCCAAGGTCATGCTGGTCGTTATGGCGAATGCCAGCATCAGTTTTTTGGAGATGCTTCCGACGTGGCTTCTTCGGCGCACAGGAAGAACACGGCGTCGCCGTGGCTTGAAGCACTCAACGCGCTATGAATGGAGATAAGCGCGGCGAAAGGAGACCTGACGAAGGCCTCCTGGTAACTGTGGCCTTTGATCTCGCTCGCCGTGGCCAACAGCGCGCTTGGCCTGCTCCGCTCGATCAGAAAGCGGCCGATTGCTGGAGTCGGGAAATCCAATGGCGAACGACGTATTCAGGAGCCAGTTCTTGAACGCTGTCTGCAGGACAACGATCTGGTCGCCGTCTTGAAAGTGACGGTGCTGAACGACAGTGCTTCTGATGATGCAAGTAGCGCGCATTGATGGGCAGCAGCGACGTTCGCTTCCAGCGTATCCACTGTAAAGAGGAAGGCTTGCGGTCCAATGCACTCCAAAGGGCGGATGCATGTTGCCAGTCAGCTAGCGCACGTGCGCGCCTGCCGGTTCGCCTCTGCAATCTTTGCCAAGCGCCTCGATCCAGGAAGCGATCTGTTTGACGCCGTAGGGCTTGGACAAAACACCCCGATCCCGGTGCCGGCTGATCACATCGTTCGGATGAAGCGTGGAGGTAAAGAAGACAGCGATGCCATCGCGCCGAAGTTCGTCTGCCAACTTGTATGCACTGCGCCGGGCGTCAGGGCTGGCGGGCACATCCAGAATGACGACGTCGACGTGCCCCGCTTGCGCTGCGCGCAAGGCTCCTGAGCTGAATTCCAAGCATTCGACGTCATAGCCGAGCTCTCTTAGTTCGACTCCAACCACCTCACAGATGGAGGTTTCAATGTCCACGAAGAGAACGTTCATGTGGATTGCCGTTCCACAAGGTCGGGTCAAATTTTCCACACGGTCAGCAGCTGGTTCAAGCTAGTTGGGACGACTTCTGCTTTCGGCAGACGGAATCTGCTCAGCTTTGCCAACGCTTCATCGGGAGCGCGAGAGGAGCTCCCAGCATCCTTCCGCCGGGTGACAGACCAGTCGCCACGATGTTCATTTCGCCTCCCCTTCGCTGAGTGGTTTCGAGAGGGGCCCCACGTAGACTGAGGCAGACGGCCCTCCCGTGAAGCGCACAAGGAGATCCATCGCCGTTGCATTCATTGCGTCCGCATCGCCCCGCTGAGAGAAGCTGGCCCAGTCTGCCATCGCGATGCTCTGCAGCTGGCCCTCCTTGGCCAAAAACAGCCGCATAGGCCACCGCGGCAGCCGACGTTGCGAGACACGCCCGCGTGCCAACTCGATGAAGTTCAGGTGGCTGCGCGCTTCGGATGCCCTGGCGTAGGCAACGCGAAGGCCATCCGGTGGACCCTCCAGGTAGGACAGGAACCGGGCCCCGTCGTACAAGGTCACCCCGGTCACGCCGGCCTGTCTGTTGAACCGCTCCGCGTCGGCTATCAACTCAACCAGCCGCCCAAGGCTAAGGTAGGGGCTGGCCTCACTCACAAAAACCACCGCACGGTTTGGCATGACACGCTCCTAAGATTGCTTCAGACCCAACAACCTGACGGGTCGGGAAGAGCAACAAGTGCTACACGGCAACCTTTGATTTTGCCTTCCAGGCGCCTGTTTCCAGATCCTTCCGCAGCACCCAGTCCTTCGCCGGAATCTTTGCCCCACGGGCGGTCAGGTAGTCCGGCATGAATAGCATGATCTCCCCCCCTTGAATCAGACAGCTGGTCGAGAGGACCACGCCGTCACTGAGCTCGACCAAGCAGGTGGCTCTCTCGCCCAGTTCAGCCTGCTCGCCTGTCAGGGACGCGGTGGCCCCTGGGTAGATGTGGCTGTGAGTAAATTCCAACCGCATGGCATGCCCCTGTCGAATGCCTCAAATTCATAACTCCCCTGCTTCCACTGTGCAACGTGAATCGGGCGGCCTACAGAGGAAATCCGTTACCCATCACTGCGGAACGTCATCGAGACGATTGCCGACCAATGCGGCAAGCCGCTCCATCCCCGTTTCTGGGATGAATTTCCCTCCGAAGCGTTGGGAGAAATTCACCCAGTTCGACCTCATCAGTGCTTTGAGCTCGGCTTCTGAAATCCGCAGGAAGAGCAATGCATGCGCAGGGAACCGCAACTGCTGGATGGATCCCCGCGCCAGCTCAACGATTTCGGTATGCAGGGTGAAGGACTGGGTGTAAACGGAGCTCGCAGCCACCGCACTCGCTGTGCCTTCCAAATATGTTAAAAACCTGCTGCCGTCGAAGCATACAACTGCACGCGAGCCGCACTTGGCATTGAACTCTCGGCCTGCACGCATGACTTCGGGCAAGCGCTCCTCACCGATCTCTTCCACAGCCGCGCTTACGAACACCACCGCACACTTAGACATTACGGGCTACCTTTCACTCGGCACCAGTGCAAGCCGGCCAACGTGGATCAGCTGTGTACAAAACGCAGGCCAGCTTGAATTTCAGTTTTCAGTTGCGCTATTCCTGAACCTTTAAGAGTGCACCATGGCTAGCCCCGTCCCCGACTCAAGTTGGCTGCAAGAGCGATGACCTCGCTAGGGATCACGGCCCCGAGGTGCGCGAGAACCGCGGCTTGGACGACCTCTGTGTTGCAGAGGAAGAATATCCCGTCTCGCGGCCCAGCCGACGTCAGAGACCGGTTGACACTGATCACCGAAGCTGGCACATCGCTCACGAACACTTCGTGAAACTTCGACCCCGCAAAGCGCGCTTCGAGGGCTCTCCGACTTGCTTTCGTGTCCTGCCGTAGCGCCACACCGTATTTTCCAGACAATCCGATGCCACTGGCGGTAAATACGTAATGATCTTTAAACGAGGTCAACCACACCAGAATCGGTCCGCCCTCGGCGAGAACGCGTCTGTGAGCAAGCTTGCTACGTATCATCGGGCTGCTCGTTGTTGGCCTGATTGATCGATTCGCCCCTCTTGTGGCTCCGTGGGCGGCGCGAATTGCGAGCTACGAACGATGGACAGGATCAGTATCCGACAGCGGCAGAGGTGAGGGCAACGCCTGCGCGCCGCCCTTCATTTCGGCCGTCCGGGTAGATGGGCTCACCGCACCACAAACGGCCGATCTGTAAGCGAAACAAACCGAGCGGGCTGTGTAGGGCTTAAATCCTTTGGCGGCCCGCCAGGCTCAGCCGAAGCGCTCATTGCTCCGCCGATTCATCCCCCCCCGGTGCACGCGAGACAAACGCCATCCACGTGCGACCTGAAATAGCCGGTGTCGCCCGTCAACGAATAGCGGACTCCGGCCCAAATCGATGTCGCTGTGGGGCTGTGCCAAGCGCGAGTCCTCTGGCAGGCGTGGCGAAACGAACGTATCATTTCGCTCTCCTGCGGCGCAACCATTCCCGGCAGGACAGCGCCTTGAAGAGCGCGATTACAAGTTGGAGCAGCGCCAGACCAGTTGCGCAGGCCAAGATAACCATAGCAAGAGGCAAAAGTAGCTCCATGATGGGATCCTACAGGCCCGCGGGTTGGCAGCAAGTCAAGGCGCCCGGGCCATTGGCGCTCAGCAATCTCCTGTTCGCTTGGGGTGAGATCACCACAACCGCGTGACAGTGGCGTGAAAGTCGTGTGGCGATCGCAAGTAGCTGGCGCATAGCGAGCTGCCGTCCGAACGCAGGTTGGCTCCCGTGTGCGCCGCCATGACGGCAGCCCCCAACAGGTGCACCTGGGTGCGCCCGTTGTCCTGCCACCCTTTGGGCAGCGATTCAATGGCCGCCAAGGCTTCTTGCCCTGACAGGCATTGGATGCAGGTCAGGTAGGACCATTGAAGGCCCACTTCCTCGCGCAAGCGCCTGCCGGCGGCCTTCTCGTCCAATCGGCCCTCGGCACTGTCCAGCAGCACGTGGGCGGCCGCAATGGCTTTGCCTTGGGGCGAGAGCCGGCTCTTCTTCTTGGGGAACAGGCCGCGCATGATCAGGCCTTCTTGCTGGCCTTCTTGGCGACGGCATTCTTCGCAAGTTTCTTGACGGCCTTCTGGGCGGCCTTCTTCACCGGCTTGCCCGTCTTCTTGGCCACCCTGGCGGGAGCTTTCTTCACCGTCCCATCAGCCGACGGGAACTTCGCTCCGGGGTTGGCCTGAGCCCACGCCTTGCCCTCGGTGGACTTGGCCCACGCGGTGAAGACCTTGGGGGCCAAACCCCGACCGGCCCACGTCTCACCGGTTGGGAGGCGATACTTCGGCGCCACCTTGCCAAGCTTGCGGCCCTTTCGGGGTCCCGGGGCAGCCTTGGCGGCACGCGCCGGCTTGGCGTCGATCGTTTCCCCGATGAGCTTGGCCACCTGCCGCCGCTGGGCCGGACTGAGGACCTTCGCATACTTCTGCAGGACCGCCAGGGCTTTGGGCACCTCGCCGTCGCGCTTCTCCACCAGCTTCTTCTGGGCTTCGAGCTGTTTGATTTCGGCGTTAAGGGATTTCAGGGTAGTCAGGGCCAAAGGAGCACTCCGGTCGGGAATCCAACGGTTATAGCCCATCGCTCCGGGCATGGCCACCCGAATGGGCCCCATCTTGACACCCACCAGCCTGGGGCGCGATAACTCCCTTGCCGCGAGGGGAAATGCCCCCGGCGTATTGCCTGCTTAGCTCAAGGCAACAGGTCCCGATTCGATCGCACAAGCGACGACGGGATGGTTTTTCCTGTCTTTTGAGATCTAAGCATGCCCAACCTCCAACGGTTGAGAACCGAGGCTTTCCTCGCCCAGAAGGGCCGGTGCTGCTATTGCAGCGTGCCGATGTGGAACGCCTCTCCCGATGAACTAAAGCCGTTCGGCCTGCGCGCCAAAACGGCCACGCCGCTTCGCTGCACCGCCGAGCACCTGGTGGCCCAGCAAGAGGGCGGAAAGGACGTGGCCGGCAACATTGCTGCCGCCTGCTGGCTCTGCAACACACGCCGGCACAAACGCAAATCGCCGCCCTCCCCCGAGGCTTACCGCGCCTTCGTGCAGAATCGCCTGGCGAAGGGGAAGTGGCACCCGCCGAGCGTGGCCAAGTTGCGCCTCAGAACGTGTGGAACGCAACCACCCGACGGATGAGTTCCGCCACGCTCACATGCTGCCGCTGCGCCTCGTGGCGGGCGCGGTCGGCCAGGTCTCGGGAAGCCCGGATAGGCGGCAAGCGGTCGTCCCTGCGGCCGGCAACGGGAGAGCGCAGCAGCGGGGGGCGCGCAAGGTAGGCGGTGAGCCATTGGCGCACGGCTTCGCTCTCGCTCACCCCGGCTGCTCTAGCGCGTGCGGCCAATGCCTGGCGCAAGGTTGAAGAAAGGGACACTTTCGGCAGCACGGCCGTCAAGGGAGGCTTGGACGTCAGCGTCACAGCCTCTGCCTCAGTCGGCCCACGGGGGCTGGGCGGAAGAAGCGCTCCAATCGTTTGGTCTCCAGCAACGCTTCCATGAAGGCCCCCATGGCGTGGGTATAAGCGTCCTCGCTGGCCGCCAACCGCAAGCTCAGCGCAAGCCGTTCCCACTTTCCGTTCGGTGCGCATGCGATGGCGAACAACCAGTGGTGCGTCCAGTCATCCTCCAACCGATCGGATGCAACGAAGAGCACCCGGTGATCACGCTGGAACGGCAGGGACGACAGCGCCTGGTCAACCGCATGGCGGTGGGCAGCCTGTAGCCGTGCCCTCTCCTCGCCGTCGGTATCCAGCAGCGCGGCGAACCCTTTTGGCAGGCGCAACGAAACGCGGTAGCCCGCCGCCCGGGCGTGGTGGCCCTCGCCTTCCCACAACCGCGGCTGCCCATCGAAATCCTGGCCCATAGCGAAGCGCCGCATGGCCTCCTCGGTCACTGGCCCACCGGGCTTCAACTGGGTCAACCACGCACCACCCCAGCGCAACGCGGCCAAGGGCGCCTCCAGCAGTTCTGCGAAGGCGAACCCATCGGCGAACACGTCCTCCCGGCAGAGGCAGGTGAGTTGCAGGTTCATGGGATCACCCTCATAACCGTGCCCTACTATTCGGAACGGCTTTCGTTGCGCCAGGGAGAGTCGCATCCAAACGCAGGGCCTCTTGTTCCGTTTCCCATCTCCATAGGCGATCGCGTATTTGCGGACGTTGCTGTTCGAGCCACGCATCGGGACGTGGCTCTGCATTGACAAACTGCAACCAAGCCTTCGAACGCGGATTGGCCCCTGCCTGCAACAACAGGTCGAGCAGCTCCACGTTGCCCGCCAGATAGGCGAAATAGATTGGTGACCGCCTTATCTCGCCACAGTCGTAATCCGCGTCCGGATCTGCGCCAGCTTCGAGCAGCACGCGACAAACCTCGAGCCACCTTCGCCCATTTTCTTCCCATGGACTGTCCTGCATAACAGCAAAAATAAGTGGCGTTTTTCCATCTTTTCGCTCCCGAGCGTTCACATCAGCGCCATCTGCAATCAACTGCTCAAGCTCCCTCAGCTGGAACCCTCCTTCGCGCTCGAATAGCTGAAAGATGGGTGGCATCCGGCGATGTCTCCTCCATTTACCCATGCGTTTCTCAATGACATAGCGGGGGATCAGGATTGGAGACAGCAGCGTCAATACAAGGAACTCCACGCGAACCTTCCAGATCGGCTCTTGAAATAGATTTGGTGGGTCACGCAAATTCTTTAACCATCCCCGCACACCCTTTTTGATACTTGCCACGAAATTCATGTCAGCCCCCATGGAATACATTTGTATCCCTTCAGATCCATGCAAGCAGAAAGGGACATTCTGTCCAGAGGGCTTTACTGACTAAAGCGAAAAAATGCTGGGGTTGCACGACAGTTTGCCAAACTGTCACCCTCCCCTTGCGCGTTTCCGCTACAGCGGAAAATCAGTGGGTCAGGAGGACGCATGGCCAACACCGACTTACTCGCTGCAATTCGACAGCGCAACCCCGCCCAGGTGGACCTGGCGATCGGGCGCGGGGCCCAACCCAACGCGCACGACGCCCGTGGCTACTCGCCGTTCCACGTCGCCCTGCTGACCGCTGACGCACCAACGGTTCGGGCGTTGCTGGACAGCGGAGCTGATCGGTTGGTGAGCACGAAGTTGGCCCAGGCCCGGAACATGGGCGCCAAGACCTTGGTCGCGTATCGTCACGTGCAAGCGCGGCCGCGGGAGGCTGCGTGGTAGCAGGAAGCTGGACTAAGATGAGTCCATGCCCGTATCACCCGACAAAGCCTATCGGCTATTGAAAGCCTTCGGAATGCTTGAGTTCCAGCTTAAGCAGACTAGCGAATTCTTTCAGACCAAGACCCCAAAACCGCCCATCTGGAAGGTGTTCAAGATCGGCTCATTCGAGATCGATGTGCGTCTCAGCGCCTTGCCAGCACCTGCCCCCGTTCCCGTGGTAGACGTGGACTGGAACAAGGTGGATCGAGCGGTGGCGCGCTTGGGGCAAGCATTCGTCGCACTCGTTCCCCTTCCCACTCAGAGAAAGCTGCTTGCTCCACCACGCAATCGGCCGAAAAGGGAGCGCATTGAGTTTGACCAGACGGGCCGACCACGGGCGACCTACCAGCCCGTCAACCTGCCCCATAACGACGCCGAAGCCTTGGTCGTTGCGATGCGACGCGTTAGAAACAACCTTTTCCATGGCGGCAAGGAAGACCCGCTGGAGGAGACGTATTTCGGAGAAGACAACGATTGGGCGGTGGCCGCCGCAGATGTTGCGGATGCTCTGTTGGATCTTCTCGACCGCCAGTTGCTCCGACCCGTTCAAGCGCCCTGACCCACTTCAGTCTTCCTTGGTCGGTGGGCAACGTGGGAACCTGCTACAGGAGTGGAACACCTCCTTGGTCGCACGATTGACGCGCTCCACCAGCACGCCCTGACCACACACCGGGCAGGCTTCCGCAGGCTCCCCTTCCGTCCTTACGATTTCCACGCCGTGATCTGCCTGGAGCTCCACCAGGAACTGGGAAGGTTGGTGCTGGGTGGTGTAAACCACTACCGAACGCTTCGCACGGGTGAGGGCCACGTAGAACAGTCGTCGCTCTTCGCCGAACTCGAACATCTCCGGCTCGGGCATGGCCAGTTGGAGAATGGGATCGTCCTGGACCTGGCTGGGGAAGCCCAGGGTGTCTTGCACCACGTTGAGCAATGCCACGAAATCGGCTTCCAGCCCCTTGGCCCGGTGGATGGTTAGGAACCGGAGGTCGATCTTGTCCCCGAACCGCTGACGCCACGCTTCCAGCTCCTTGGGTTTGTCGTTTCTGTAGCGCCCCAGAACGAGCATGGAGCGCAGCGGCTTCCCGTCGGTAGGCTCCGGCAGTTTGTCGTAGAGAGACTGGATGTTGGACTTCAAACGTCCGGGGATGTCTTCCACAGTTGGCAGCGCAACCACGCTCACCCGGGGGCCCTTCAATGGGTTTCTGGTGAAGACCTTCTTGACCAACTGCATCGGGTTCCTGGACACGAACTCCGACGTGAGATCGCACAACGACTGCGGGCACCGAAACGTCTGGGAAAGGTGTCGGATGGCGGCATGGGGGTGGGACATCTGGAACCCCGACATGATCGCCAAGTCGGCGCCGGCGAACCGATAGATGCTCTGCCAGTCATCGCCTACTGCCGTGAACTGCGCACCGCTGGCGTCAACGATCGCCTGGAGCAGCCTCATTCGTGCGCGGGAAGTGTCCTGGAACTCGTCGGCCAAGACCATTTTGACGCCGCAGGGAAAACGGCCAGCAACGATGTGGTCGGCGGACTGGTTGAGCATGTCGTCGAAGTCCACCAGCCCCTCCGCGGCCAAACGGTCTTCCCAGCGCAGGGCAACGGCCTCGTAGAGGTCGAGGAACAACTCCATGCGCGGCACGAAGGCGCCCGGCAATGTGCCGATGCGTTCACGGGCCTGCTCGACCGTCTGCCGCGAGCCCTTCATGTGCTGCTGGAACACGCGCATGACTTTCGCGATGGCTTGTGGCGACACCGGGTCATTGTCCGGAGGGACGCGGTCAGGATCGAACACCAGGTCGATGCCCCTGGACTTGAACAGGTCCTTGAGCGCGGCCAGGGCGGCCCCGGTGCGCAGACCATGGGCGGTGGTTTCGAACAGCCGGGTGCCCTGGTCGCGGTGGAGTTGCCGCTTCCAATGCACGCCCTCCAGGTAATCCTTGAAGGCTGGAGGCGCCTCGCCCTTGGCGTTGAGCGCGAAGTGTTCGTGGAAGACGTCGATGTCGGGGTAGTAGAAGTCGGGGCGGTATTGCCGCTTGGTGGCCGTGCGGGTGTCGTGGGGATACGGTTCTTCGTAGCGGTAGTTCACGCCGTGGAGGAACAACCAGTCCGCGATCAGGCGCTCCGATTTGCTCTTGACGATCTCCCCGCGCAGCGTGCGAAAGCCACGCTTTCGCTGGCTCTCCGGGTCGTAGTCCTCCGGCTCTTCTCGCGCGTCCCACCGCCCCACGTCCTTGAAGTAGAGCAATCGGAAGAGATCCCACTGCGCCGCGAACGTCGGATTCTCGGCACAAAGTTCATCGACCAAGTGGCCGATGAAAGCCTCGTCCTTGCCATTGCTCAACCAAGGCGCCGGGGTGGGCATTTTCCCCGTCGCCGCGCCGATGACTTCCAGTCCGAACGCATGGAAGGTCTTGGCAGCGATGCGATCAGCCCCATCGAGGTGGCCCAACCGCTTGGCGATGCGCTGACGCAACTCCTCTGCCGCGTCGGCGTTGAACGCCAACAGCAGGATGTCTTCCGGCGCGCACAATCCCTGTTCCAGCGCGTAGCCAGCCTTGGCCACGATGGTGGAGGACTTGCCCGAGCCCGCGGCGGCCACGACCAGCAGCTCGTCGTCCATGCAGACCACTGCCTTGGCCTGCTCCTCGGTCAGGGGGTTGGACTCCACCCGCTCGAAGAACGAGCGTTTGGCCTCCATCTGGTGCGCCTCAAAAGCGGCGTTGTGCGCCGCTACTGAGGCTTCAAGCCATGCTTCCGCGGACGGCTGATATTCGGGCGGGGCAACATCTCGCCATGCGCGAGCCGGCCACTGGGGAACCATGCTCCCCTTCAACATCGCTGCCGCCGTTCGACGGCCGATCCAGCCTCGGCTCTCCAACTGATTTCTCAACGCGCTTGACCAGCGCTGGAGCGCCCTATCGAAGACTTGGCGATTGTGCCGCTCTACCGTTTGGTCCACGTAGGACAATGGCGTGATTCCCAGCAAGGGAAAGCTTGAGTTGAATCGCTCCCTCGCTGGACTCAACTGGGGGTGGTTGAACAGCGCCCCCCATGTCGGGAGTCCAGCAATGATGGGGGAAGGAATGCTGTCCCTAACCTTCTCTACGGTGGCCGGCTCAATAAAGCCATCCGTCTCCAGGCGCCGATTAAGTCCGCGCTGCCATTCGTTGAGTGCCTTCTGTCCCCTTAGGGCGTGCGCGGCGATGCTCTCTGGAACATGCTGGTCGAGAAAGCGTTTTAGCTCCTCCGCTTGGTCCGGCTTTAAGCCGCCGAGCAGTTGATCTCTTCGCTCCCCTGAAATGACGAACTTACACTCCCCCGTGGCGGGAAATGCATTCTTCCGGCGGTAGGCGAACGCCTGTAAGAGAACAAGTGACCCCTTGAAAGGGACGTGCCCGCGGGCAGAGAGGGTAAATGTTTCTCCATCCGACGAGAACAACCAGTCGTCCCCCTTGAACAGGGCACTTCGCAATCGCGATGGCTTCCATGTCGGCATGCTTACCCTTACTAGCTGAATTCACCCATGAAGCGGGCACTCAGCGGCGCTGCTTCCGCCACTCCCAAGGCGGAACAAAGTCATCTCGCCACATTCCTGCCCGCGTGGCCTCTGCATGTTGCTCGGCCGCCACGTAATCCGCGGAATATTGCCTGTAGGCCAACGCCCACCCGTTGCTCACCAACCATGCCTGCAAGTCGTCATTACCGACGAAACAACGGGCCAAGACCCGTTGGTATCGATCCGCGCCCTTTGGATGACAGGTCACTGGACGACCTGCAATCCAATCGCTAAGGGCCATGGCCGCTTCTTGGCCACAGGCCCAATCTTGCGATTCCGACCCACACCGTTGGTTGGCCTCGGGAGCATCAACGCCTTCCAAGCGGATCCGCGTGCCATGAATTTCCAACGTGTCAGCGTCAATAACCGAGCTGCGGCCCACCAGGATATTGGCTGCTGCCGGCAGAGAAGCGGGAGGCGCTGTATCCGATATTTCCGCGACCTCCGGAGGCGCCCGCCACCACTGCGATGCTTTCTTTAGGCCGGTAAGGGTGGCCGCAGCAAGAATCGCCACGGCAATCACTTGGACGAACCGTTTGGCATTGGAGTGAACAACGACCTTGCGGGTCATGGTTCAGCGCGAGAAGAGCACGAAAAAGACGACTGCAATGACGACCAATCCCACGATCCAGACGGTGTTGTTGTTCTTCGTCACCTTGATCCGCGTTTCACCGCTGGCGGTCTTGTAAGAATTTTCCATCGTGAAATCCGAGCCGATAGCATTCAAATCCTTGGCAGTTTGGACATCTCGTTGCATTTCCACGGACGACGCGTTGAATCGGCGCACCGCATCGGCATCAGACTTATCCAGATCCAACTGCTCCTGCCCGGCCTTTAAGGCCAGCTCCTTGCGCTGCTCGGGTGTCAGCTGGTTGATCAAGTCCTGGCGGAATCGCCCACTCTCGGTGCTCAATCCCGTGCCGCTCTGCTTTTTCGTCAAATCGTTGCTCATTGTCATCCCAACCAATTCGTGAACTTCTTCCACATCGACACTTTCGGAATGGCGATGTGCACCTGGATGCTTCCCTGGGGCAATTCGATGGCGTGGGTCACCGCCGTCTGGTATTCGCCGAGCTGGGCGATGATCGCGTCCAGCCGCTGAAACTCCACTTTCAGATAGGCCAGCCGGCTCAACGATTCTTCGCGAATGGCCTCGGACATCAACGCCTCGGCTGCGGCAACGTCCCCGTTGGCCAACCATGAAACCCGGCCTTTCAAGCGATCGGAAAGGCTGGCGGTTTCCCCGTGCGCGACCACCTCTTCGATCGCGGGTCGCAAATCCTCCCTCCACCGCTCCTGGGTGGTGCGAACATGACGGGTCATGGGCCGGAAGTTCGCATTCCGAAGCTTCTTGACCAGATCGTAGCGCACCGAATACGGCAGCCGCGGTGGAAGCAGGTTGAGCAACCGCTCGGCCACCTCGCCGCTCATTCGGACCGCTCCCGATTGCCAGTTCGGGTAGGTCTTTCGGGCGTAAGCACCGGCCGACCCGCCGTAGTGGCTGGCGTATGCCTGGAACAACAATTCGAGCGAATAAGGATCCAGCGCCAGGAACAGGCGCTCCACATCCCGGTCGATGCCACCGAACGCCGTGGTCAGCTCCCTGCGCTGGGAGACGACATAGTTGCCGTAGCTGCTGTAGTGCCGCCTCCCGCGGCCCTTACGCCTTGCCATAGATTCCCCGATTTACCCCGCCGAAGGAGCATACCCGAGGCGGTCCAGTCCTGCGCGTGGAACCGCCCGCGACCGGCGCCACATCGGTTTCACGCCTTGCCCCACCCTCGCAGTGACAAGGGGTTGGGCCCGTTCAGCGAAATACTAAATGACGAGGGTCTGGAGGCGGAGCTAGCCTGTCTCCCCGGTGCGTCTCACCGGGTGATTCTGACTTGTAGAGACTTCCGCCATGCTCGACACCACGCTTCCGCCCGGTTACCTGGGCCCCGCCAACCTCCACGCGACTCCCCTGCCGCTGCTCCTGCTGCCGGTGCGGGCCACGTGTGGCTTCCCCTCGCCTGCTGAAGACTTCTACGGCTCGCAGGACGTGCTGGACATCAACCAGCGGGTCGTTCGAAACCCGGTGGCCACGTTCTACGTTGAAGCGGACACGGGCACGTCTATGGTCGAGTTCGGGATCTTCCCGGGCGACACCCTGGTGGTGGATCGCTCCCTGACCGCCCGCCATGGGGACATCGTCATGGTGTGTTGGGAAGGCGGCTTCACGGTCAAGCAATTGCGGCTGCGCGCCGGGCGCTACGAGCTCCATTCGGGCAATCCTGCCAACGCCCCCATCGTCGTCCCGGAGGACGTGGAGCTCGACGTGTGGGGCGTGGTGACCTGGTCTTTCCGCAAGCAATGGAGGCGCTGACATGGACGATGCAAGCCGCTGGAGCCAGCTCAAACCGATGGAAGGGCCCCGCTGGCCGATCCGGTGTGGCCATGCCTTCACCGCCGACGATCTGGCGCGCCTGCGCGAGGGCCTCTGGCCGCGCGACATGGACGACCGGTGGGCGGTGTGGCTGGACGGGGAAACGCTGCGCTGCTGGCGCTCCTGGACCGGCACCTGCATCTACGAAAGTCAGGTGACCCTGGCCGAGGACGGCACCGGCGTGGCGGTTGTCGTGGACGTGCTCGACGACGGGGACACCTACCGGCGGGCCGCCACCGATGAGGGCGAACTGGAACGGTTCGAGGGGGTGCTCTCCCAGGTGCGGCGCCGCGAAAACGACGGCGACGCACTGGCTGGGGTGTCGATCGTCCAAGAGGCGTGATGCGCCATTGGCACTCCATGGATCAGAGGGAACGTTGACGTGTTCGGCTTGGTGGACGGGAACAACTTCTACGCGTCTTGCGAGCGGGTTTTCAACCCGTCGTTGCGCGGCCAGCCGGTGTGCATCTTGTCTAACAACGACGGCTGCGCGATCGCCCGCAGCCAAGAGTGCAAGGATCTGGGCGTGAAGATGGGCCAGCCCATCCACGAGGTGCCGCCCCACATCCGGCGGCAGCTGCGAATCTTCTCGGCCAACTTCGGTCTCTACGGTGATCTGTCAGGTCGCGTGGTGTCGGTGCTGCGGGAGTGGTTCCCGCGCGTGGAGGTCTACTCCATTGACGAATCGTTCGTGACGTTCGACGGTGTGCCGGCGGAACAACGTGAGGCGATGGCCCGGCAAGCGCGTGCCCAGATCCTCCAATGGGTGGGCATTCCGTGTTGCGTGGGCATCGGTCCTACGAAGACGTTGGCAAAGCTCGCCAACAAGCTGGCCAAGAAGACGTCGCACGGGGTGGTCACCGCCCTCCCCGGTTCGCCCGAGCTGGAAACTTATCCGGTGGAAGACGTGTGGGGCGTGGGGCGCAAGCTCACGGCCAAGCTGGGCGCCGAAGGCATCCTCACCGCGGCCGACCTGGCCCGCGCCGATCCCGACACCCTGCGGGCCCGTTACGGGGTCACGCTGGCCCGAACCCAGCGGGAGCTGCAGGGGGTGGTGTGCAGCGACCTGGAGGAAGTGGAACCGGAGCGGCAGCAGATCGTTGTGTCGCGCTCTTTCGGCCAAGAGGTCACTTCGCTGGATGACCTCCAGCAAGCCGTGTCCACGTTCGCCCAGCGGGCGTGTGAAAAGCTGCGGTCGCGCTCGCTCCAGGCGAGTGGGGTGTGGGTGTGGCTCAACACCAACCCCTTCAAGCCCGGCGCGGCGCAGTATCACCCCAGCAAGGCCTTCAACTTCATCGGGCCGACGAGTGACACCCGCGAAGTGCTGTTGGTGGCGCAAGGGTTAGCCAACGCCATGTGGAAGGACGGCTACCGCTACAAGAAAGCCGGCGTGGGATTGCTCGACCTCACGCACGGCGACGTCCATCAGGGCGACCTGTTCGCCGGCATCGACCCCCGCTCGCAAGCGCTCATGAAGGTCATGGACCAGGCCAACGCGAAGTTCGGCCGGGGCACCATGGGCATGGCGTCCTCGGCTTGGCGATCGAAGGGGCCAGCGCTGGCCAAGCCCGTGTGGGCGATGAACCAGAAAAACTTGTCGCCGGCTTACACCACTCGCTGGGATCAACTTGTGCGGGTGCGGTAGCAACTCGCCAGACGACTAAAACGGGATCTCCAAGTCCTCGGCAGCAGCCGCTTCTTCTTGCTGCCGTGCGAGCTTCCACTTCTCCTCGCAGGCCTTGATGAAGCGCACCGTGCTGGCGACGTTGCTGGCGATCAGAAGTGCCTCGTCGTATGCCAGCACCGGATTGTCATGGGCCATCGTGTGGTTGTTCCGCACGTAGTCGTATTGACCGAAGATCGTGGTCGCGCCTTTCAGGATGTGCTCTGCCATCTGGGAAGTCAGAAGACCTTCTTCCTTGACGCGCTTCACGTAGGCGCCCATAAGGCCACCCAATGGCACCGACCGGTCCCTGGGGATGCCGTGCTCCTCGCAAAGCTTGCGAAGGAACTTGACCAGGAACGTATGTAGCCGATCCAAGCCTTGCTCTGGCTCGTTACGCTCGAAGCACTCCCTGGCGGCTTTAGCCACCTTCTGGAAGTCTTCTGTGTCGCCATCGATGGCCTCGATGTCCTCCACCGGCTTGGCTTGCGCCAGTCGCGCTGCAATGGCTTCGCAATCCCTGAAGAGTGCCTGCCGCTCCAATGCCGAATGCCCGGTGTCCCGGCAGTGCTCTAGCAGTCCGTGGATGACCCGCCCCACCAACGAGTCATCTTCTCTGGTCCAGAAGCTGCGCAGGTGGTTGGCTTTGGACGAGCCATTGCCACTGTATGCCCCGCCATAGATGTCTCGATTAACCTCCTCTTCGAAGAACCGAGCAAAAGAATTGTTCGAAAAATCGAGGACGTAACCACTGCTCATGCCGAACAGATCTTCAAGTTTCCGTTTCTCGCGAGGACTCAAACTGGACATGGGTGGCTTCGCAAGGCTCTAGGAAAGGTCCCGACGATTCGGCGAATGATCACCATGGGATATCGTCCTCCTCAACCGCCGACTCCGCATCAGCACCCTCTGCGGGGCTCATCATTTCAATAAGGCGCTCGCCTTGAGCCAGCAGATGGTCGTAGGTCATTACAGAGATGCCGTGGAGACGGCGATTGAGCCCATGAAGTGCACGCTGCTGTTCGTCGGTCCATCCGTGCGATCGGCCAATCACAATCGTGGCGCGGGGGTGATAGGCCACCACCTCTTTGTGGTCTAGAAGCCCATCTTTCGCAGCTTGGTGGAGGATGTCCAGATACCGGTGGCATTGGCCGATGGCCCGGGAAACGTCTGCCGAAAAGTAATAATTCTTGTGAGCGGCGTCGTAGAGCAGAACCTCTTTGTCCGGCCGTTTCAACTCAACGATGTCCCGATAGCCGGCGATCACGTTCGGCAACAACAGGTCAAGGTTGTCTCCAGTCGAAATGGCCCTGACTTCGTCACGGACCACATAGGCATTTCCGAACGCCCAACAGTGCTTCTCACACCAGGCCTGATAGGTCTGCTCCCCTGCCTCACCGCTTCCCAGATTGGAGCGCAGTTCGGCCACGGCTGATCGCATCTCGCTCAGACGGATTGACCCACGCAGCGCCGTGCTCAACTCATGCGTGAGTTCAGTGCTGGACAAATGGCCCAGCAACTCCGACTGCGACAGGACCTTTGTCAGGGCACCCACCAGTTCTTGAGGATCGTGGCCCGTCAGGTTGGCCTCGCCGTTGGCCACCCGAATTAAGATGAACTCACCTGTTTCCGACTGAGCGGCAAGGGGCAGATGTGTCTGTAGGTATTTGAGCAGCTGGAGGGACGAAGTTTCCGACAACGTGAGGGTCTTGGCCTTGTCCTCGATCCAAGGCTGATCCTTCGCCTTCACGAAACCTTCGAGCTTCAGCGAAAATGTGGTTCGACCATCGCTATGTGGAATGAACCAAGCCAGGGCGTGCAGCTTGCTCTTGCTGGTCTCATTGAGCACAACTGGTGGTGCGTAGTCCACCTTGCCACTGCTGGCCGTCTTCCTGACGACCTTCTGGACTTGTCCTGGCTTTTCCATATCGCCTCCCCGCTTAAGCCCCGATTGCCGCCTTCAACTGCTCGGTGACGCTGTTGCCCTTCTCGTCCTTCAGCTGGGCCATTAGGTAGATCCCCTTGCCCTTGCTCTTGGTCGCCCAGAGCTCGCCCACCATCCGCTTTTCCTTCTCGGTGTCGGATGAGTAACGGTCCCCGCCCTTGTATTCCACAACCAATAGGCGCCCGTCCTTGAGACGAGCGACGAAGTCCGGATAGGTGCGTTGCTTGGCCGTGGGCATCCAGAACTGGCTGCGATCCACCAAGTTGCGCACCCAGAACTCCACCTCGTCCAGCTGGTCGATGGCCTGGGCGCAGAGGAACTCCTCGCCCACCTTACCGCCAGCGGTCTTCCACTGAAGGTCGCCCACGAAGGGGTAGTAGTGCTTGCGGAACCGGTAGGTGCCGCCCTGGTAGTAGGAGTGCGCCGGATACAGGGTCATGTCCGCCGGGTAGGTGAACATCGCGTCGGGCTCGTCGCTGACCACGACCTCGGCGGCATCGCCGAACAGGGCCTGCTGGAAGCCGTCCTTCAGTGCCTCGACCTTGGCGAGCTGGAGCTGCTCACTCAGCTTGCGCCGGAGGACGAACTGGCCATTGAGCAGTTGCGATAGGGAGAAGCCCCGGTCCTGGGACAGACCGCTGATGGCCCGGCGCACCCACTCCCGCAACACGGGTTGCTTCACGGCTGGGTCGCGGATCTTCTGGTCCAACCACCCCACCAGGTCCGCCTCGGTCCGGTCCTTGGCAAAGCCCGGAAGGTAGGTGTTCACGTCGTCGTCGATCTTGGTGTAGGTGACCTTTTCATCCACCAGATCGACTTCGAAGGTCTGGCTGTCGGCGTTGAACTTGAGGCTGGACAGATCCGGCGGGTAAGCCAGCAGATCCCACATGAACCCGGGCGGCACCGCGCCGCTTTCGATGAACTCCAGTTCGCCCTGCTCCATGACGCAAAGGCGGGGAACACTGAAAACGGCCCCGTTCTGGCTGGGAGCCTTGACGGCCTTGGAAGCGATCTGGTGACGCTCGATGGTGGCCGCAACTTCCTCGCGTTCCTTTGCAGGGGCGGCCAGAGTGATCGCCTCCACCGTGGAATCATCCACCTCCCCCGTGATCTCGACCGTTCCGCCCTTGCCTTCCCCGTAGGGCACGAACACCACGTTGCCTTGGTCGCGCTCGGGCACGTTGGTCAGGTCCGGTGGCTTGCTGACCGCCACGGTCGTCTTGGGCGGTGTGGGGACAGGATTCGCTCCGCCTTGCAGGCCCAAGCCAGGCCCAGGTGTCGGTTCACGCTGGACGGCGCCCACGGCTTCCAACGGATTGAAGCCAATGTCAATGAGCGACTTGGTCAGCTCTGCCGCCGCCACGTTGAAGTGGGTGGTGGTGACGTGGGCGTAGGCCTTGTTCATGGCCTCCTGCTTGCGCCGGGTGGCATACGGCATCCGCAGCACACGGCCCAACAGCTGCTGGATGTCCTTGTCGCTCTTGACCTGGGCCACCGAGCAGAAGACGTAGGCGAACGAACAGTCCCAGCCCTCCTTGAGGGCCTGCTTGGTGATGATGACCTCGATGGGGCAGTCCTTGGCGAACAGGTCGACGCCGTCGATTTCCCGTTGGTCGCCGGTGGCGATGGCGATGGCATTCTCTGGGACTTTCTCGATATCGATGAGGTGCCGATTGACCTCTTCCACAGTGGCCGTTCCTTTGGCGTTCTCAGCCTGGATCAGCAGGATGGGGCGGATGTAGTCCGGCTGCTCATTAAGCGCGGTCTTGCCCAGCTCGTTGCGACGGGCTACAGCGCTGCCTACCGCCGCTTCCCATTGCCCCACATGCTCCTTGAGCACGACTGGGAACTTGATCATGTTGGCCACCTTCAGCTCGAAGGCACTGACGCTGACCAGCACGTTGCTCTTGCTAGCTTCCGGCGTGGCGGTCAACTCCACCACTAGCTTTGCACCCAGACGTTGGTAGACCTCGTAGGACAGCGGGGTGTTGGCGTTGTGCGCCTCGTCGGTGATGACCAACGGACCGTGAAGCTTAAGCAGGTTGGCGAACGAGGCGATGGCCTTGCCCGCTGCGTTCTGCTCCAGATAAGGCAGATCGGACACGCTTCCGGCGAAGTGTGTCTCCAAGTCCTCGTGATGCTCGTAGACCTTGCGGCCGTCCTGGTTCTCCACGCGAAGGGCAGCCATCGTGGAAATCACCACGCAAACCTTCGTGCCCAGATCGGCGGGGCGAATGTGAGTGAAGTCTTCGACATCGAACACCGCCACCTTGCCACCGAAAGCCTCATCAAGCTCCTGGCGGTAGGGGTGACGGGGATCCTTGAACGCTTCCAGCGTCTGGGTCTTGATCTGGGTGGTGGGCACCATCCACATGACCAGCGGATACGTCCGTTCCAGGTAAGTATCCCCTGCCGCTTGAATGATGTGCGCACCCATCACGGTCTTTCCACCACCCGTGGGTATGCGCAGGCACACGTAAGGGGTGGCTTCCATTCCCGGCATGGGCTTGTAGTTCGTGACCAGACCCGGATCCACGTTCCTCTCGAACGCAGATTCGGGACCACTCAACCGTGCGTCTTCCAAGAACTGAGCAAGGCTGGACAGGGCCCGCTGCTGATACACCTTCAGGGAGAGAGCCATCGTCAACGCGCCTTTATGTCATAGGGAGTCTGTTTGAAGGTGATCTGGAGCTCTTCCAGCTGCTCCTTCGGCAAGTCGCAGGACTCACCGTAAATCACCTTGGGTCCGTCGAACGGCTCCAGTCCTCGCAACACCCTTTTGGTCAGCACGTTGCCACCGGCCTTGCTTTCGTCGCCAAGGATTCCGTTGAACAGCAGGTAGTAGCCCACACCATGGTGCTCGCCCAGGAATGCCGTCTTGGGCGCACGGGTGGAGCGCGCGGCGCCGGTCTCAGCAAACCACACGTGTGCGGCCAAGTGTTCGAAGCGGATGCCCTCTCGGATGTGACCACTCTCATCGAACACGGGAACCCCCAACTTGTAGAAGCGGAAACCACCTCCCCCGTCCCAGCTGAGTTCTTTCGATACTCCGCCTTGTTCGCCGTCCACCACCTTCAAAAGCCTCGGCTGGCAGTGCGTGCGTGCGTGCTCACCCATCTCAATGCCGATCCACTGCCGGCCCATCTTGTGGGCCACTGCCGCCGTGGTGCCTGAACCTAAAAAACTATCCAGGACTAGATCGCCGGGCTTCGTCGCTATTTCCATAACACGCCGAATTAGCGCTTCTGGCTTGGGCGTTGAAAAGTGATCATCGCCAAATAGCGCAACCACTTCTTTTTTCGCGTCCTGCGTGTGACCGACCTCAGCATAAGGCCAAATAGTTTGCGGAACGCGCCCTTGCTTTACCTCAGACAGAAACCTTTTGATTGCCGGGACATTATTCCCACCCTTTCCCCACCAGATCCGGTTATCTGCATCCATCTCAGCCAGCTTGGCTTGCGAAACTCGCCAATACATACCATTCGGCGGACCCGGGATCACTCGACCCGATGGAGTGGTAATGGGATAGGTGCCAGCACCATAGAAATTACGTGCCGAAAGATCACCTGCCTTCCACGGCCCCCTAGGATCACCATCTTTATTAGTGTATGCCTTATCCTGCTTTTCCGTCCTCGGCATAGGATTCGGAAACCACTTTTCTGCATTCTTTGCGTAAATGAACACGTGGTCATGATCTACCGAGAAATGGCGTGCCGAGTTCTTCGGGGAATATATTTTGTTCCAAATTACATTCGCAATGAAGTTTTTCCGCTGAAATACTTCGTCAGCTATGACCTTGAAGTAGTGGGCTTCGTTGTCGTCCAGTGTGATCCAAATGGAGCCCTCTTCGGCCAAGAGATCCTTCAACAGTTCAAGGCGGGGATACATCATCGACAACCATTGAGAGTGTTCAATGTTATCGTCGTAGTGATCGCTGACCGCCGACTGGGTGTTGTAGGGCGGATCGATAAAGATGCATTTCACCTGACCTGCATAGTAAGGAAGCAGAGCCTTGAGCGCATCGAGGTTGTCCCCCTCGATGAGCATGTTCGGGGAATCTTCGTCCCCATAGGAAAGCTTGGCGACCGGCTCCAGCAACCGGTAAGGCGTCAAGGCGGCGCGAGTAAGGTCCGCATCGCGATTGAACCAAGAAAGCAGTGGCATCCAATGATCCCCTTAGACAGGCCCACAGTATCGTTCAGCCAAAGGATGCAGGGCCAGTGTCGCAAGGCCTGAGACAGCTCAAACCTTTGTTTTCCAAGGGTTGGAGGATCACTGGCAGGCCAGCGACACCACCGTTTGCGCAGAGCCAAGGTCTGCCGGCAACCGGGCCCTGCAGACCCCCGCCACCTCGACCACCTGCCCCGGCTCCGGGTGCTCCAGGTAGAGCACCCCGTCGAACCCCACCTGGGTGGTCTCGGTCGCCGTCTTGGCCACCGTGCCCGCTTCGATGGCCGGGCCAGTGAGGCGGAAGGTTCGTGCAGTCTCGGTCAGGACTGGGAAGGTGAGGTGCATGCCGGCTTGGCGGCCAGCGGTGGCGGTTTGCTCGATCTCGGCCAACTGGGTGCCCAGTGGCAGCGCCCGATCGTCTACGCGGACCTCGGTGGGCACCATTGGGGTCACCTCGCCCACCACCAGGCGGCCCTGGGCGTTGGTCTTCCCTACCAATCTGCCGCCCACCCTCACCGGCACCCCGGCTTGGCCGGGCACGTCCACCACGGCGAAGGATTCGGCCGGACCCAGGAACGTCACGCCTTGGCGGTCAAGGTGGACGGCACCGGCCATCGAACCGGAAGCCCAGATGCCACTGGGCCCGTGCTCGGCGTTGACTTGGGCCCACCCTGCCCGGGTGGTCCAGTTGGCGTTGGCCCTGGCCGTCTGGCCAGCCGCTCCCTCGTCCACCGAAGCGGACAAGCCCACCGGGGTTCCCAACACCATGGGGCGGGCGCGTCCTTGAACGGCCCAGGCGGTGGCATCGGGGGCTTGCCGGGCCCTAACGCTCACGCCCTTGCCCCGGCCGAAATCGTAGCTGTAGCCCACCTCCACCCGGGTTTCCTTGCGCTCCAGATCGCGCAAAGCGGAGACGGCCACGGTGTGCCCGTTGCCACGCCAGGTCAGCCCGGCGTCGGCGTAAGCGGTGCGAAAGCGCGGTGTGCGCACGTCGGAGAACCCTGCTCGGAGAGACCACTGGGGAGTGGGCCGCCAGAAGACCGAGCCCCGGGTGCGCTGCTCCACCTCCACCGCACCGGGGGCGCGCAGGCGCCAATAGTCCTGCTGGCGCTCGTGCTCCAGGCGCACGCCAAACCTCGGGCCGCGGTAGTCGTAGGCCACGGCCTGCCGTTGGCCGCCTCGCGTGGAAGTGCCCAATTCCAGATCCAACGTGCCGTAAGTGCCAAGAGCCGTCGTGGCCCCCAACGCCACGTTGGCCTTCCCGTCCGTTGAGGTTTGGGCGGTGCCGCGCAGGGTCCACCGGTCGTTGAGGCCCCGAGCCACCGACCCGGTCGCGCCCAACGTCCCGTAATCGCTCTCTCCTTGGCGCACCCGGCCGGCCGCGACCTCCCAAGTGGTGAGCCCTTGGCGAAGCAACGTGGGGGCGACGTAGAAACGCTGATCGCTCACCACCGTTTCGCGGCCGTAAGGGTCTCGCACCACCACTTGGGTTTGCTGCGCACCGGTGCCCAAGGCGCTGCCATCGGCGGTGAACGGGCCTTTCCCCACCCGGCCTTGCAGCACGCGGGCGCGGTTGGCCAGGACTTCGACCGTCGCCGGATCGAGCGCCACGCCGCCGAGCACCGGGACCGGATACGTGGGCGTCAACGGGTCCAACGCCCGCGGGTCCTTGGCCACGCGCACCCCGCCCAAGTTGACCAGCGAGGACGACGGACCAGCGAACACATCGCCTGCCTGGTAAGTCACCAAGCGGTTGGGATCATCTTTCTGCCAGCGCGTCACGCCGCGAACGTAGCCGGTGCCGGCCGTGTCGGTGTTGACCTGCCCGCTGGTGCTGATCACGCCCCAACGCCCCGCCTTGCGGACCTCGTGGCCCAGCGAGAGCGCCTGCTGTTGCTCGGACACCATGCCTGCCACGCTGTAGTTCACCAGCACCCCGGGAGCGGGCGGCGCGATGGGCCCGCGCTCGGTGCGATCACGGGCCACGCGTTGGGCCTTGAGCCGATCGGCCGGCAGATCCAGGGCGACCGTCGCGGTGGCCTCGTCCACAACAAAGCCCACGCCCAACGCTTGGGCACTCATCGGCTCCGTTTGACCCGGGGGAAGTTGGAGCCCGACCTCGCGCCACGTGGCCGGCTCGGCGAACCACTGACCGCCTTGCTGCCAGAACGTGAGCGGATCCGCCTTGGCCTTGCCGCCGATGACCGGCACCAGGAACGCGGGTGCCACGCCGTCGGGCACCGCTGCGCTGGCCGACGATGCAGCCAGCAACAACAACGCCAAGGCTTGGCCACGCATCGATCACCGCCCCACGGGGACCGTGACGGGCTGGCCGTTGACGGTGATCGAAAGCACTTCGGCACGCTGGCCAGGCTGGGTCTCGTAAGTCATCGAGGCCCCCGGTAGCGTCCAACCCAATGCACCGTCGCGCCACGGCTTCCCACCGGCCGGGCCAATGGACGACACGCGGGCCGCGGTCTGCCCGTGATTCGTCAAGCGGTATCCATTGGGCACCGCTTGGACGGTCACCTGGGGGACGGGCGCGTTGGCGGCTTCAAAGGCCACGGGCAAGTCCTGGTTGACCAGCAACTGGACGCCCTGGGCGTTGGGGTCTTTGAGCTGCATCAGCAGCACGCGGTAGTAGCGCCGCTCGCCCAGCGCGCCCACCCGCATCAACCGGGCGGTGCGCTTGGATTGGGGCGGGACGTCCACGAAGGTAGGCGCCCCCACGATCTCAGTGGTGGGTGAAAACACGTTCTGCCCCGTGGCCTGATTCCACCCCACGGCTTTCACCTGGTAACGCACCGAGGTGTCCCCGCTGTTGTGCAGCGTCACGGCGACGTGCTTGGCCGAGGTATCGGCCATCAGGGTGGTGGGGCCAACGGAGATGGAACCGGCGGACGCCGAAAAGGACAGCAAGGACGCGGCGGCCACGGCCAAAAAACGTTGGGAATGGGTCATGGGGTCTCCTTTGGGGGTGTCTCCATTCAAGCTAGATCGGAATACCATTCCGTCAACCCATACCTACTCATCTTTGCAGCAACAAAAAGCCCCCGGGGCAAGCCGGGGGCGTCGGGACAACCGATGGGAATCAGTTGTAAGTAGCGGTGACGGTGACCGTGTCGGTGTAGTTGCCGCCCACGGCCTGCTTGAGGGCCAGGAAGCGCACCGCGTAGTTGTAACTTTGGACGGTGCCGTCGCCAACGCCGGTGAACGCGTCGGTGTCATCCCCCCAGACTTGGCTTCCCTGCGGGTCCTTGAAGAAGCCGTAGGGGATGTAAGCCCCGGCGCCGTTGGTCACAGCCCGGTAGGTCTCATACCCGGACAGCAGGCCGAAGTTCTGCCCCTGGCCCGGCGAAATGGAGTAAGTCGTGCCCGCGTTGCACACGATGCTCAGCCCGGAGGTGCGGGCGGCAGCTTCAGAGATGCCCGACCAGTCCATGCCTTCGATGGAGGTCACGGACAGCTGGCAGGTGTTGGTCAAGGTGCCCTGAATCGTCAGATCCGCGGTGGTGTCGGCGGCGAACGCGGGCACTGCCAGCGAAGCCAGGGCGATGGGCAGAAGGGCGCGAAGGAAGGTCTTGCGTGTCATGGGTATCGTCTCCTTGAGAGGGATTGAGTGGGGATGAGTAGCCCCAGAAAGGGCCATCCCCTTACCGATACCTCGAATCTGAAAACGCGCAAGGGGGGGGGGGCATTGAGCCAGCCGTCAGAGCCTGGGACGTTTGCCACCTGCGGTGGCTGACTGTTCCCATACCCGATCCAGCTCACGCGCCCGGTGCTGAGCCATTGCCTCCTGAATCATGCGCTGAAGGACGAACGCAAAAGCGCCAGTAACAAAAACGCCCACGCCGATCCCGCAATCATCCGGCAGGCTCGAAATCTCTCTTATCGATGGCTGGTAAATGACCTCGTCGAGCTCAGGGGGCAACGGATCAACGCACGTCTCAATATACGCGTTCACCTCGATTTCGGCTGCCTTGCAGAGCTCGGCGTCAGCGAGCAGCGCCCGCAAGTCGGCAAGCGTGGGAAGCCACACCGTATTGAACAGCGGGCCACCCACCGAGGGACTGATGAAATGGATGCCATGAAGCACGGTCGCCCTCTCACTCTTTCCGAGCTCTCCGTCTCCCCAATGTCCGTTCATCCGGAGGGACCCATTACCCATCCCGGTGGCCGCGTCCCCGCCAATCACTCTAAATATCCCAACGAGCGATATTTTTCCGCCCTTGCTGCTCTCCATTGAGCAATTTCGTTTCGCCTCCGCTGCTCTTCTTGCCAGCACTTGAGCAAATGCTTGTAACTAGGCTTGGCTCGCGTGACTTGGAAGGATCGGCCATTGACGTGGATCTTCCCGCCGTTGTGCAGCTTCACGGCATGAACTGCGCTCCACGTGGTCGCCCATCCGAGGCTGCCTTCTTCTTCAAAGCTCACGGGCTCCAGTGAAACCTCTGCATAGTCTTCCAACAAATCTGGGTTCATCCCTAGTTGGATCATCGTGAATTCGTTGGATGCGACGGTCGTGCTCATGTGACACCTCTTGTTTTGGTCGGCGGCATTGCCTACCCATGACTTCAAGGTAGATCGACATATGATTTTGTCCACTGGTGGCGTGGACAAATCTTTGACTAAAAGCAAAAAGTGCGAAGCGAAGGCCGCAATTTTTCACCTCACCCCTTTGCGCGCCAAAGGCGATTTTGCTTTCCATCCACGCTCCTGCTCTTTTGGATGCCGGCGCGCAGCGGTCGGCGGCGGCTTCCGCCGCAGGTCTTTGCTTTAAAGGGGGTGGTCACACCCACCCTCGTGAAGCCATCGACACGTGCGAGGTGCCCGCGATCACAAGGTGATCCAGCACTCGAATGTCGAAAAGGGCAAGGGCCTGCTTGAGGCGGTCGGTGATGGCGCGGTCGGCAACGCTGGGCTCGGGGTTTCCGCTGGGGTGGTTGTGAAAGAAGATGACCGCGGCGGCGTTGTGGTCCAACGCCTTCTTGGCGACGATGCGGGGATGGACTTCGCACCCATCGATGGTGCCTTGAAAGAGGTGCTCGGTGGCAAGGATGCGGTGGCGGGCGTCCAGGAACACCGTGCCAAACACTTCGTGATCCAGGTGCGCGCAGCGGGCAGTGAGGTAGTTGCTGGCACTGGAGGGGTCGGTGATGGCCTCGTGGCGCTGCAGGCGACGCTCCAAGATGTGCGAGGCGGCCAAGAGGATGCCCTCATCGTCCATGGCCAGCTGGTATTGGGCCCGAATGTCGTTGGCTCGCTTCACTTGCTTTCTCCACCGGCGCGGGATTAGCCACGGGCGGGCGTGGTGTCTGCGGCGGAGGCGGTCAGTGGGAGCAGGCCGACAAGGGCCAGAGAAAGAACCAAGACGCGCATGAGGCCTCCTTTCATGAATGGGTTGCACTACCCATAACAAAAGGTTTGGTTTGCGCAACGGGATCTAGAAAAGAAAAAGGCGGCTTTCGCCGCCTTTCCCTTGGGCTTAGAAGCGCGCTCGCAAGCGAGGGGCTTCCTGGGTTTGGCTGTCCTGCCCGTGGGCCTTCATGGCCGCACCAACCTGGCGTTTGGCATCGGCCCCAAACCCGCCTTCCGGTGGCTTCCAAGCGTTGGCGGGCGGGAGCAGGCTGACCAGGAGCTTGGCCCTCTCTTGAGCCCGCAAGTCGTTGAAAAATGGCTTGCCGCTGTTGATCGGCGCTTCGCCCTTTTGGTTTTGGATGTGGGGATCTGCGCCCGCCTCAATCAGCGCACTCCAGACAGTGGCATCGCGGCCCGCATGAAGAGAGGTATTCCCGTTGTTGTCTTGGGCGTTCATATCCGCCCCTGCCTTGGCGAGCGCTTCAATCGTCTCTGGAAAAATCGCACGGTGGATCGGCGCCTGGCCGTCCATTCGCCGTGCAATGACGTCTGCGCCTGCACGGGTGAGCAAGGCCACCGCCTCGGGGTCCCTGGCTATATGCAGCGGTTGATTCCCCTGGTCATCGCTCGCCGCGGGATCAAGGCCTGCTTTCAGAAGTTCCTTAAGCGCGCCCGTGTTCGCCTCGAAGAGAGGGGTTCGCCCTCGGTTATCCCGGGCTAGGATGTCTGCCCCGGCCGCAATCAAGGCGCGGGCCTCCGTCTGCCCGGTTGCTCGGAAGAGAGGGGTTTGCCCTTCATTATTCCTCGCGCTGACATCCGCTCCCGCCTTCAGCAACGCTTTGAGACTGTCGTTGTGTGCGCCAAACAACGGGGTGTTCCCTTGGGTGTCGCGAGCGTTGATGTCAGCGCCAGCCTTCACGAGCTCCCTTAAAGCCCCTTCGCTCGCTCCGAAAAGGGGCGTTTTCCCTCGGTTATCGCGCGCATGAATGTCTGCCCCGGCCGCAATCAACGCCCTGGCATCCCCTTGCCCTCTCGCGTTAAAAAGCGGTGTTTCCCCTTGGTTATTCTGCGCATTGATGTCTGCCCCGGCCTTGATCAGTTCAATCACGGCTCCCTCGCTTGTCACAGAATGAAGCGGCGTATTTCCAAGGCCATCCCTCGCTTCGATGTCAGCCCCAGCATCCAACAGCCTCCGAACTTCGCGCGGGTGATGCGCATCATGAAGTGGCGTTTGATCCAGCCAATCTTCATCCCTTGCGTTCACATCAGCGGGGATTTTGGTAAGCCCGATTTGCTTCAGAAGAACGTCTTTGAGATTCGAAATATTCAACCCACACCTCCACAATAGTATTTTGACCTCCCACCATTAGCAGAAAATCAGAACCTCGCAAGGGAATTAAATAGAAGAAGACGGCTCTTGCCGCCTTTCTTTTTCCATGTCAAAACCGTTGTCGGATTCGAGGCTTCTGGCTTCCCTTTCCTCACCCTGGGCTTTCATGGCCGCACCGACTTGACGTTTGGCGTCGGCCCCAAATCCGCCTTCCGGTGGCTTCCAAGCATTGGCAGCGGGAAGGAGCTCGTCAAAAAGCTTGGATCGGTTGTGGGCACGAATGACCTGATCGGATTGATCATTACCTGGCCGCCCCAGAAGATCCGTGGGCGTTGTTCCTTCTAAATCGGGATCCTGAGGCGTGCGTCCAGCCTTGAGCAGGTCACCGGCCCATTCTGCATCGCCGCATGCAACAGCGAAGTGGAGCGGATACTCGGTCGCGGCCGTCAGGAAGGCCTCGTAGTCTTGCCGCTGTCGATGCGGGCGTCCTCCTTCCACTCATCTTAATTTGTCTCGTCGTCCCAATGCTCGTCAAAAGCGGCCTGGCGGAGCTCGTCGGGTAATCCCCCCATTTTTAGCAGCGGCCAAAAGTAGAAATAGGGATGGTCTGATCAATTCACACTGAGTCGTGGGTTTTCAGCGCCGGAGTCATCCTGGGCCTTCAGACGCGGCGGACTGCCATGTTTTCCGCTCTCGAAGTGCCCTTGCGGGCACCTCAAGACGGAGTTACCCCTGTGCCGCCAACAGCTTCCGGCGCACCATCCACAGGTTGGACAGCGCGAACAGGGTGAGCACCTGTGCCGTGTTCTTGATCAAGCCGAGATAGCGCACCTTGGTGTAGCCGAACTGCCGCTTGATCACCCGGAACGGATGCTCGACCTTCGCGCGCAGACTAGCCTTGCAGCGCTCCCAGCGCTCAACCTGTTCGAGCTCACGCGCGTTGCCAATGGGGAATTCAACCGGAGGATTGAAGAACGGGCTTGAAGGCTTGAGGATGAGCTACCTGGACCCGCAAACCGTCACGAGACCCCGATGGACTACCCTGACCTTGCCCCCCTGGAGGAAATCTCCGGTCCGTTCGCCCTTCTTTCGAAGGGCCCAAAATTCATCGCCGCCTGGCTTGCCAAGCGCACTGAGGAGCGCTACCGGGAGTTCACCCGTGCCGCGCTTGAGGGTCAGGTGTTCCCCGAGAACGCGGAGGCCATGACCTCGGAAGATTTTCTGGCCATGCTGCGGGCATTGGAGATGGACATCGAGGCCGAGAAGGCCACCGTCTATGGCCGCCTTGCCTGTTCAATCGCTACCGGCAAAACCGCAGGCCATCTCAAGCGCCACTTCATTAAGGCGCTGAGCGACCTGTCGTTTGGCCAGGTCGATCTTCTGCGACGCGCTTTAATCACCGAGCGTCACCACGTGTTTCCTGGCACCGGCGGGGGTAACCTGGACCCAAAAGAATTCCTTGGACTGCAGTCGAAAAGCAGCATCAATCGCCAGACCTTTGAACGCTGGGGCCTGATCGAAGAGAAAGGACTGAGCCTCGCAGGCCGACGGTTCGTGGAGGCTTGTTTTACCAGCGATGAGTTGGCGCCCTCCTCAGTGGGCTTTCAGGAATGGGCCAAGGGTCGCATCCACATCGTTTGCAACGAGATGGGCGCGCCGAGCTGCCACAGCGTCCTGGTCCAACTGACCGAAGATGGGCACCGCCGGGCCATCCATGTCCACAACAGCGCAGCACTTCGGGGACGCTCCAACCGCCTGCTGACACCCGGCCCCGTCATGGTGGTCCTTCTCACCGATAAACCCCAGCGTCTCGCCGACGAATGGACCACGGTGGAAGACACCATCCGAGGAAGAGTCCTGGCCGTGGTGGCCACGACCGATCCGAATGCGCCGTTGCCCGTCGCCATGACGGGCTTGGAACGCATAGATGCGTCACCGGACCGTGCCGCAGAAGCCGTGACGGCGATACTGGAGCGCTTTGAAGCAAAAGGGTTACGGGGCACCTGAGACCGCGATGTTAAACCCGATTCGACCGGTCATTGGAAGTGGCCGCCAACTTTATGGCGGCCAACGAGCACTACTTACAGACCAAACGAGGCTTCACGGACAGCGACTTGCATGCCGGACAGAAGAGCCCCAAGTTGATCTTCCGCTGAAAGTGATGACTGCACTTCTCGCAAACAAAAAGGTAAGGCGCCCCTGGAACGAAGCCGGGCATCACTTTCCTTCCTTGCGCTTGAAAATGACCTTTCCGCCAGCCTCGTATTCCACATCGTAGCCTTTGTAGATTGCGAGGATCAAAGAGAGACCAAGGCTTGCGGCGGTGATGACGCCGATGATCTCGACTCCAGTGACTGTCGCGACCGCCCCCAGGCTGAGCGTGCTGAGCCCAGCCGTTACTGGAGCGAGCCCAACTGCAGCAACGATTGCTGCAACACCGACGGCACCAAGCTTGGCGAACTTGCGCGTCTTCTTCAGGTCGTCTGCCAACTTGCCCACAACCACAATCTGCTGCGCCTTTGCATTCTTGGCCGCTTCCAGCTCATCCCGCGTCCTTACTGTCACGCTTGCCATAACGCCCCCTGTTGTTAGCAATACCAGTGATGGATACCCTGGGCAGGATAGCCGAAGGGAACACCGTGTTCCTAGCAGCAATGATGGTGCCCAACTGTCTCTCCAGCTGAGACACGAACTCAACGCATCCGCTGCCACGGGTCGTCCTTGGGAGCCTCCACCGTAACCTCGGCAACGTCGTCTTCAGCGCGCCATGCCTTCCCTTCGAGCACCATGGTGGGACCCCTGGAACGTGCGATGGCGGCCTCTTTGGCGGTCGGCGGGTTCCATGACCGATGCTCCTCTAGGTAGCGCTCCGTGGACGGCCTCAACGGCAGGCCACCGCTCGGCAATGGCAACGTCCGATCATGGCGTTCGTCTTGCTGACGGGCATAGGCGACTTGCTCGGGCTCCCCAAACGCCTCCCGGTGGGCATCCAGCAAGCGATCGACAGCGTCCACGTCCCCGCGGGCATGGAGCGATTCGGTGTAAAGCGCTTGAAGCAACGGGTCACGCTCTTCGTGAATCTCTTCGCCTGTGTCTTCGCCTTGGAACAGCCCATCGTGGCGTGGGCGGGCGTCGACGGGGTCTGGGCGCAACCGACCGTGACTCGTTCTCATGCCCGCCTCCGCGCCAGCCCGCTGCCGTGAAGCAGCCCGCATGCGATCGAATAAACGACAAGAGCCAGCGTGGATGACAGGTATAGGTTGGAAGGATCCAACCAGACTTGGCTCACCACGTGCTGTAGCTGGTAAGCCAGCAGTGCCAAGCACGCGTAGAACACGGCCAAATGCCACATCAACGCAACCACGGATGGGGCGTCCTCTTGGCCGGCTTGGAACGCCTCCCAGCCCCTGCGTGCGCTGCGGGCTTTGGACGCGCACAGCCACGCGATTCCGAAGGTGATCGCAAACATGGCGAGCTCAAACAGCACGACCACCAGAATAACGGTCATGGGATCCTCCTCTGGGTTGGGAGCAGGCCATGGGCCTGCAGGTAAGCGTGGACTGCCTGTCGGGTCACGCCCAGGCGCTTGGCAATTGCAGGGCCGTTGTTCCCCTGCTCCAGGAGGCGCACCACCAGAGCGTGTTGGTCAGCCAGTGGGCGCCGGGGCTTTTGACGCAACCCCAGGTGGGCCAGATCGGCGCTCACCACGGGCGATGGAACGCCCAGGGCTTGGGCGATGGCGGCGCGGCCGTGTCCCTCTCGGACCATCCGGGCGACTTCGGAGCGGCGGTGGGCAACGGATGGCCGCTTCATGAGCTCAACCAGAAGCCCGCAAGCCGTGCCTTCGCAATACACGCCTCCACCAACGTGTTCGCTTTTGTGCATCCTTACGGCCCCACGCGCACGCGAGCGCTGTTGTTGTCCGACCGGGCATTGATGCCAATGGCACAAGGGCTTCCGCACGAATAATCGCCAATGCGCACCGGCGAAGCATCAAGCGGCACCACCCGGGTCTTCTTACCCTTCCCCACCAAGAAGACCCGATCACCTTCGCGCACATCCACATCGGCGTCTTGGACCACCGCGAGGACGCGCTGGCGGCGATCGGACAGATCGCGCACGTAGATCTCCACCGCACGCCGGCCGCTGAGGCCCTTTTGAACCGCGGTTCCGGCAGCCGCACCGATGACGCCACCGGTCACCCGGGCTGCATTGCGGTATTCCCGGTTCTTGACCTGGTTAGCAGCCCCATAACCAACGGCCGCCCCGATGGCGGAGCCGGCGTTCAGACGCTGGTCGGACGTCAGTTGAACCGTGCGAACCATCAGGACCTCGCCCAGTCGGGCGTCCTGGACGGATAGGGCCTCGGACGAACCGTAACGGCGAGCGGAGGTGGAATCGGCGGCAAAGGCGGCCGGAGCAGACAACGCCAATGCAAGGGCCAGAACGATGGGTTTCAAGGTGCACCTCCATTTCGTGAGTAGGTTCACCTATGCATAGATCGATTCTGGGAATGCGCAAGGGGGGGGGCTTCGGAGCGCGGTTACACAGACTGCAGTCCGCGTCATTAAATTGACGGAAAAGCGACAAAATGAAGCATATGGACAGAGATTGATGCTCAGGCGATGATTCTGCCCACAACTCAAAACCAACAGGGAAATGTATGGCAAGGAAGAAGAGTTCATCGGCCGCAGGTGCCGCGATTTCGACCGGCGGCGGAGCCGTCGCTGGCGCAACTTCTGCGATCCTCGGCGTAACCAGTGGTGCAGCGGCCGGGACCGCCGGTGCAGCCGCCGTGACCTCCGGCTTGGCAACCGTCGGGAGCGTTGTGGGCGGTGGCATGCTTGCTGGACTGGGGGTGGTCGCGGCTGCACCAATTGCGGGTGGTGCGGCGATGTTCGGCGTCTACAAGCTCTACCAGCGCATGGCATCCAAGAAGTAACCGCTCTGCCTGGCCCACTGCCACAAGCGGTTTCCCTCTACGTCGCGCAGGCTTCGTCAATGTCTGCAAGTGGCCATCCAAGCTAGCAACCTTGGTGGCCGCTCTTACCAACTTGTGGCTCAAGCCCTTGGACCAAAAGGCCACGTTGACCTCAATGCCCCGCTGGCGCAGCCAGAGTGCGGCGTGACGCTCAAACCCGAGCGCACTGAGGCCGTTCATGCAGGGCTAGCAGCCGGCGGAGTGCGGTGCAGTCCGCGCCTACACGTTGGGATGCACGATGGGTTCGCGCATGCTCGATAGCACACGGATCGGAATTTCTGTTACTGCACGTAGATCAGACTGGCCATTTCTTCCCCTTTCTCTCTCGCCCCTCCGCGTCTGGCAAGGAATCTGAAACCGGCAAGCTCTCCTGTCGTGCAATGTTCCTGATCGACATTCAACCTGTGATGATGTGGGAACGCTCTCCCTCAACCTGCCAAACCGTCTACGGAACTGGCAAAATTGCAGGATCACTCACAGGGGGAAATTGGATGTCCGACACAACCTACAGCCACCGCATCCTCAAGACTTATGGCCTGCTGGTGGACTTCGAAGGTAAACCACGCCTCAAGAACGTTCCGTCGCCTCTAACCGGTCAAAAGAAGGCAAAGGAGACGATGGAAAAGTGGACGCAGCGAGTGCTGGGGGATGAGGTCAGCAAGGTCCGCGTCTACCGACCGGCACGCGTTAAAAGTGACACACTCATTGCCAGCCTTACAGACACGCACGACGCCAAGCTGGTGCGTGACATTGTTCGCGGCGCCGTTCGCAAGAAGAGCAAATCAGCGAAAGCAAAGATTGAAGAGATCAAGGTGGAGCACGCCGCCGAGCTTAGAAAGCGCGGAGCCACCGCGAGAGAACTTCGGAAGGCACACGAAGAAGACCTGTCGGGAAAGCTCGATGATATCTTGGCTGCGACGGCCTATCTGCCGTTAGACGACCTTCAGGACTTGGTGGTGGAACTGGGAGAGGACTTGAGCCCATCGGTCCGCAACTGGGCACTTGCCCTGGCTCCGGCCAAGGATGCTGACGAGGTTTCCGTCATCGACGTTCTCAAGCAGATGCTCCTGCGCATGGACGTGCTGTCGAAGAATAAATAACCAGAATTTGTCAGCCACTGTCGCGCACCCTGCTGCCTCCCGACAGGCGGGTGCGCGTTCAGTCGCTTGTTCACGAATCAAACTGCCAAGTTCAGGCGCGCCCCTCTTGCCTTGAAGCGCGATCGAGACCGGTCGTTGGCGGCATGTTTTTCGATCTCATGCAGATTGGCCGCCACGGACTGCCGCTGCTGCTCAACCTTCTGGAGCGGCTCTCGAACCAACTCGGGCACCTTCAGGAACTCCACCACCCGCTCGGCCGCCGCCGCGGCTCGGAAGAGCTCCCGGGGATCGTCCCGGAGGATTTGGATCCACGACTTCACGTAAGCCGCGTGCTGGGTGGGATCGTGGCCAATGCCCAGGCGTTCGCCCATCAGCATGGATGACACCTCCGCGACCAGTTCTTCCTTGGCGTAGTCGATGCTCCCAAAAGCCCCTTTCTGATCGCGGTTGAGGCGGGTGGGAAAGCCGGTCCAGTGGCCCAGTTCGTGCAACGCGGTGGCGTAGTAGCCGCTGGCCGAGTGAAAGGTGTTGCGCTGGGGCAAGTGGATGCTGTCGGTCATCGGACGGTAGAACGCTTGGTTGCCCCCGTCGTGGTGGATCTCGGCTCCGCTGTCTCTCAGCACCGCTTCGCAGGCCTGGTGAATGTCGGGCTCTGGGCGCGCGGCTGGCAGGACCAGTGCCGGCAACCCATCGATCTGCATCGCGTTGAACACGCGTGGGAAGAAGACCTTGGGGTGGGCCTTGGCGATGAGGTCGGGGTCCCCGCTCTTCTTGGCCTCCTCCACCCGCGACCAATCCCAATACTCAATCACGCTGGCCTTCTCGCCCTTGCGCACCTGAGCGCCCACGGCCGCGGCTTGCTTGTAAGTCATCCACCGGTTGTCCTGGGTGTCCCAGGCGCTCTGAAGGGCCCACAGGTGGAGCAGGTTTCCGCCCCGGTAGCTCTTGCCAGTCGTGGGGTTCATGGGCAACCCGAGGTCCACGCGGGCGTCCCAGGGTTTGAGAAAGGGACCGGTGCCCTCCTCCATCTGGCGGATCAAGCGCTCGACGACGTCGCGGGAATGACGCTGAAGGAAGCTTTCGTTGGGGGTGGCATCGGACACGGGCAGGCTCTCCTGGAAGGCAAGGAAAGGCGCCTGTCGGCAACGCCAAGGGGGTTAGGCTGGAAACTTCAATCGTGAATGGTGACGGCGCGTCCCTGCTCCAACAGGTTCTCCAGCAAAGCCAAGGCCCGTTCGATGGTCAAAGCGGTGCCGGGGCCCCCGTCGCCCTCCTGGAGCTGCACGCGGATGCCCTCGGGGGTTCGTTGCACGGTGAAACGGGGGGACGCCGCCAGGGAGTCCTGGCGGTCCATGCTGTCGTCTACAAAGGCATCGGAAGGGGTCATGGTTTCAGCATGCGACAGGATACGGATTTGGCAAGTCCGGGCTGGACCGTTAGCGTCACCGACCAATCCATTGGCTAGAGCTGATACGGAAGATGGGAACACGGATTTGGCCCCGCCTTTACGACCGCCGTTGGCGCGCATCCCCATCTCCCACCTTTCCGCCACCTTGGGTTTCGCTGCTTTCTCGGCCCGCCAACGGCTCACCGAACAGCGCACGAATCTCCAGTTCATTGATACGTTCCTGCAGCTGGAGTTGGATTGCCTTGGCTCTGGTGCGCCCTGCCTCCTCCCTCAACGCATCGGCATGGAGAGCTCCCATCTCAGCCGCCTGCTGCTGAGCGCTCAAGCGGTCGAATCGACGCTCCATCTCTTCCTGCCGAGCCCCTTGCTGTTCGAGGGTGGGCGTCACATCGGTTTCCCAAGGCTCCAAAGACTGAGAGCGCTCCTGCGCCACGCGCAGTGCTGTCACGGTCGCCGATGATCTCAACGGCAGATCGCCACAGGCCTCGCCGACGGTGGCTGCTCCGTTGATTCGCAGGCGCACGCATTCTTCCTGTTTGCCATTGATGCGACGGTTCGAGCGGGCGCCGTCGTCCAGGCCCATCTCTTTCAAGCCTCGCCAGAACTGGCGACCGGTGAGGAGATCGATGTCCGCCAGCCCTTGTCGGTAGCCCCAGTTTTTGTAGTTCTCGTAGACCTGCCGCATGGAAAGCGTGCACTCATCCGTCTCAATGCGCACCACGCGCTCGGCTTGAGCCCAAGCCATGACCTGGTCGCTGCCATGGCGGGCGGCCAGCTTCGCTGCGCGCACGGCTTCGGGCATGTCGGCGTCGGTGTCGGACAACGCCCTACCACGGGCCACGATGCGTCGGGCGCCTTCGAGCATCCAGTCCAGCACAAGCTGGCCTTCCTCTGCCAGGATGTTCTTGACCAGATCAGGGTCGTGCTGGTTGACCGGTACCGCCTTCTTCCAGTGCACGACGGTGAGGCGGCGCCACACCCCGTTGCTCTTGTCGCGGATGAAGGGGGCCGAATTGGACGTGATGATCCACTTGGCCGTGGAATGGTAGCTCGCCAGCTGCTTCTGGTTCTTCCGGTCGATGCCAATGCCATTGCCAGAGACCATCGTCTTGAACCGACCTTCGGCCCACTTCTCGCACTCCACTTCGTCCACCAGGATCAGGCTGGCGCCAATCATGGGTTCCAGGCTGAAGCGGTCGCCCAAAGTTTCAAGGTTGCAGCGGGCCACCTGACGGTGCATCGCTTCCACGATTTCCGCCAGGGTGGATTTGCCAGAACCTGCGACGCCGTGCCACCAGGCGGCCTGGCTGTAGACACCCGGCAACAGGGTCATGCCGCACTGCTCCTGGAGCAGGTCGATGACGCGCGGGTCGTCGTGGGCTTGGCGGAGGAACTTGGCGAATCGCGAGTCAGCCGGCAAAGGCTGGGGCTTGTATGCATGGCCCTGCCTGCCACCACAGGCCACCCTGACCGCGTGGGTCATGCCCAAGGCGGGATCAGGAGCGAGCACATGGAAACCGCCGGGAAGGATTTCCACGTAGCCGTCTGCCACCGGCACGATGGCCCGCTTGGCTTGGGCTGGCATGGGGTTTTTCTGGCGCAGCCGAAGGGAAGCCATGTCCCAGCAGTCCTTGGCGAGCTTGGGGCTGCCCGCGAAATCGGCGTTGCGGTCGATCCAATCGGATGCCACACCCACACCTTCCGCGTCGCTGATCGCTTGCCAGTAGGTACCGTTCCAATGGTGTACGATCTCGCCGGTGCCGCTGGTGGCTTGGCACGCCCACAAGCGATCGACGCATTCGGTGGTGCGGCGGGCAAACAGGATGGGGAGCGACGGTGGCTTGCGCTGGCCCTCTCGATCAACCGAGTGGCGGTAGAGCTGCTTGTGCTCCTCTGCCTCCAGGTTGACCTTGCGGGCGGAGGCTTCCGCACCCAGGAAACGCGACGCTTCGAATGGCACGATGTTGCTTGGCTCTTCCGTCGTCGGGTTGACAGCCTTCCCTTTTGGGGACACATTGGTTGTAGACATTGTTGTTGGCTCCTCTCAAACCCTCGCCCTGGCCGGTGGGGGTTTGTCGTTGTGGGGGGACAGGCTTGCTCAGGCAGCGCGCGGGAGAGCGGTTTCCAAGGCGCGGCGAATGAACTCGCTCTCTGTCATCTCGTTTTCGGCCGCGGCGAGACGAAGGCGTTCGGCCAAGGGGCGTTTGATCCGAACGTGCTTTTTCACGCTGGCGCGGATGCTGTAAGTCGGCGGCGACGAGGGATGGGTGGCGGCGTTCACGGTGGCAACTCCGAAGGTGAAAGGTTTGGTGTGTCCCACATGGGGGACACTTCCACTCAACCACTCCAGGAGCTTTCCGCAACCCACGGTTTTTGACTAAACACGAAAACTGCGGAATCTCTCGCACTTTTTCCGGAAGCCCTGTTCTGCTGGCTTTCCCTTCCCTGCTGGTCTTCCATTAGCCAGCAGAAAGAGAAGACCAGCAGGAAGACCAGCAGCTACAAACCCTTGATTCCAAAAGCTTTGCATTCATAGAAAACCGTTCCGCTGGTCTGCTGGGTCAAAAAAGAATCGGTTTTGAAATTTGAGATACCAACACTTTCCATGCGATTTGGACGCATTTGCACAGGGGAGTTGAATCGAAAGCCAGCAAGCCAGCAGCGCACTTTTAGTCGCAGAAATCCCTTGGGATTCAACGACCTTGCACTACTGGTCTTCCTGCTGGCCTTCGATCGCTGCTGGCTAGTGGAAGACCAGCAGCCGGAAGTTCCTACTCATTTTCGGCCAAACACTCCAGTTGCTCGCGCTTGCGATCGGTCAAGAACGGATGCTGAAACTCCCTCCCGCTTTCCACCTCCGTCACCACCACGTGTTCTTCAATCGTAAGGGCGCCATGGTGCCAATCGATGGCATCCAACTCCGCCAAGGACAGTCGCGCGAATGCCTCCATTGCCTCGGACTGGGTCTGGGCAAAGACCTCAATCACCTTGCTCACCAAGTAGTCACCCCGGACGACGAATTCGTAAGTTCCCATCGGCTCCTCCTAATAGTTGAGGTGGTGGCGCATGGTTGGACAAGGCCAGTTGAGATCTTCGCGTTCGGAACCATCGGGGCTGATGACCTCCACAAAGCCGTAGATCTCCTCCAACTCGGTACGCCAGCCACCGGCATGAATGTCAGCCACTCCCATCGAGTTCAGAATCTCCAAGGCTGCCGCCTCTGAGTCCGCGTCGATTCGGATTTCCAATTCGGCCGTCGCGCGGCCCAAGACAACAACGTTCCAGCGATCAGCCATTGGAGCTCTCCTGGTTCGCCGTGGCCACCTGCCCTACCCGCTGGATGGCAAAGAACTTCCCGTGCAACGCACCGCTCGCCTGCGCTTGCTGAAGGTGATCGGCGGCGCGCTTGCCGTAAGTCACCACCAACGATCCCGACGGCGCTGCCGTGCCGGTGGTTCCGTCGGGACGCACAAACCTCAGCCTCCCACGGGTGAACAGGATCGCCGTCGCGTTGGGGTGGGAAAGCACGCAGTCGTGCATCCATCCCGTCTCCATGTTGACCGGCACCAGGGCGATACCGCCGCCGGGGTGGTTGGCCAGCTTGCTCAACCACTTCTCAATCCCTTTTCCGTA
>Ga0247725_1000225_pt1 | contig 57043 bp, 70 predicted proteins | sample OKSTACKMCFT3sol_FD_183021 | JGI IMG/M metagenome (GOLD analysis project Ga0247725, IMG submission 183021) | Subsurface sediment microbial communities from gas well in Oklahoma, United States - OK STACK MC-FT3-sol | ecosystem: Environmental > Terrestrial > Deep subsurface > Rock core/Sediment...
CCGTACCTAATCTCTGCTGACTTTCTTGCGCAGCAAGCGTCAAAAAAGTTTTCGTACCTACCAAGGCTTATTCTTTTTTTATCTAAACTAATCCTAACTCTCCATAATCCGCTTTTACTTTCAAAGCATATATCAGGTACTCCGCTAGAGTTATTGTTTTGTAGCTTACAGTTCTTTGAGTTATTGATCTGATTGGATCTATTAAGATTTATCCAAGAATTATTAAGTCCATTTCCATCATCATGATCAACCTGTTCAGGCGGATCTTCTCCCATCCAGATAAATGCAAGTCTATGTGCCTTTAATTGACAACCTCTAATTGTAATATTTAGGTAGCTTTTACCTGATTCGTTTTTTGCAACATGCCCAGCAATAGATCCTTTAACTCTTGATCCGCCTCCTCGCTTCCATGTGAAATCTCCTGTTTCTTGATTGTAATCAAGCAACCGCCTAGCCTCTTGAGTGGTGATATCGTTAGCGGAAACCTTATTTATCTCGACAAAGTTACACAGTTTTAAATTTTTGTAATCACCATCTATTGGTTCTAGTTTGTTTGGGTACCGCCCGTAAACGTAAAGAAACGCTAATTTATGAGCCCAAAAGCCTTTTCCAAGAATAGAGATGTAAAACCTTTCGCTTCTATTTTCCTGCCTGTGTAATCTGCAAGGGTTTTCGCCAGCTTTTCTAAGGTGACCGTCATTGATTAATAGAAAAATTCCAGTGTCTTTATCATAGGTGACAACAGATTTAAGCTCTGATTGGGTAATCATACACACCTCGAATGTGCTTCTCGTAAAGAATGGATGCGCCAGCTTGTTACGAGGCCAAGTTTTCGGGAGCTACCCTAGGCGCTCTAATAGTGTAAAATATAATCTTAACTTGTCAATTATAAGGTGGACTCATGGCTTCAGGTTTAGGTGGATTGGCCGAAGGGCTTATTGCAGGTTCTCAAATAGGGCTTGCATTACGCAAGCAAGAGCAGTCTGAGCAAGAGCAATCTGAGCTTTCTAAACTTAGAGAGCAGCAGGCAAAGATTCAAATGTCAGCAGAAGAGCGGGCGCAGGCTCAAGAAAAAAGGGCTCAAGAGTCACACGCAAAAGATTTGAGCCTTACAGACTTAACAGCTAGCCTTGAAAAGTCTCGCGAGCAAAGAGCAATTAAGGGCGAAGAACGCGCAGCTAGAAGTGAAGATCGCCAGTTAAAACTTGCAGAAAAGCAGCTTGCCCAATTTGATTGGCAAGTAGCACAAGCCAAGCGTGCCGAGCGCGATCAAAATGTCGCGGCCATGGCACCGATAGAATACCAACGGGTGGCAACTGGCGGTCAATTTTCTCCAGAGTTTATGGAGGCCGCAAAAGGAACACGATTTGATCCTGTGTTCATGGCTAAGCAGGAATACAAAGACTCTGCCAAAAAGGCATATGAGTACACCGATGAGCTGGTGAACAAAATGCAAAGCGGAGAAATAACGCTAAAAGACGTTAACGATCCTGAATATCTAACTGCGCTTGATACACTTATGAAGCCGGATATTGAGCAAGGTATAGGTGAGAAGGATCCTGTTACTGGTAAAACTGTTGCAGCAAAATCACTTAAATTCATAATGCCATATGAAAACAAAGGTGTTGTATTCGAAGTTGAAACAACACTAAGCGATGGCACTAAGTACATTGCTCCAGTAACAGAAGGTCGAAGCATGGACCCTAACGATCCTGTTAAAGTTGTCCCAATTGATAAGTTCATTAATCACATTGAAGGTTACACGCGAATGGCAAGCGCGTTTAATCAGCCAGATTTGATGAATGCTGTTAATCAATACACTGGCCGACCTGGTTCTGAAATATCAAGCCAAGAAGTAACACGACGCCAATACCTGCGCGAAGTAGGAGACATTGACAAGTGGGAGCTTGAACAAACCAATAAGATTGATCCTGAAGGATTCATGGATCCTGAATCTAAACAGAAAAAAATTGATGATATCAAGTCTCAGGCCAACAAACTTAGACAGAAAACAGATCAACGATACGGAATACAAGGACAGCAGAGCGTTGGCAAAGGAGACGCAGCCGTACCTGTGCCTGTTGGTAATGGTGAGTCTAGGATTGATGCGTCAGCTTGGGCCGCTCAAGATGCAAACAAGAAAGCATTTATTCAAGAGGGAATAGATTACGCTTCAGAGGCAGGGATAGAAAATCCGTTTAACGCCTACTCTCCTGACCAGTTAGAAAAGATGTATAAGGAATGGTCAAATCAGCGCGATGCCGAAAATGTAGCATCTTCCCTAAGGTCTAAATAACGTGATAACAAAGCCTCTATTCAGGGGCTTTTTATTTAGATATTTGTCTAGTCAATGTATCATTGATAAATCCACATAACAGAGGCGTTAACTCATGGCCGGGAAAATTTTCTGGGAAAATCAATTCAATCAAATGCGTGAAGGCAAAGAGCCTGCTTTAACAATTGATCAAGAGCAAGAGCGAGAAAAACCACAAATACAACTAGAAGATGTTAACGCGCCTGTTAAACAAGATTTATCGCTACAAGCAGCAGATCAAGGAGTTGGCGTAACCGATGTTGCGAAGGCTGCCGCCTCTGGTGGCGTGGGCTGGGCAGAGTCAACTGCCGAGATACTAACAGAGCCTCAGTTTAGAAAAACAGTGTCAACAACTGTACCAGGCATGATCCTTTCTTTATCTGATTACGTGCCACTTATCAAAGATAAAATTACAGAAGCTCGCAGAGGCGGGCAAGAAGCTTTAGGCCAAGCAAAAAAATCTATTCGCGAGTCAATGAGTGAGCCAGCTAAAAAAGCAATTGAAGCTGAGCTAATAAATGACAACCTAGAATTTACAGATGATGCAGCCAAGCTTTCTACATGGATTATGAAAGGCACCGAGACCATATCCAGAATGGTTCCAGACTTGGTTGCCGGAGGGCTAGTAGGCAAAGGTCTATATAATGCTGCCTATGAAACAGCTTACAAGGCTGGCATAGCCAAGGGCCTAACAGAGCAGGGCGCGAAGGTCTCAGCTAACAAAATTGCAAGCGCTGCGGCTTCCGTTCCCACTGCATTTATGGCAACTACATCGGCAACTGGTGGCGCAGGTGTTCAAGCTCGAGAGGCTATTGAGTCTTTGCCATGGTCTGATCTTCAAAAGTCAGAGATATTCGTTAATAACTTCAAATCTATTGACGCAGATCCAGCAAATGAATCCATGAGTGATCAGCAAAAACTAAGCTTAGCGAGAACGCTTACAGCAGAACACGCATCATCTAAGATTATGCAAGATCCTGCGTTGCTTACTGTTAATGCCCTGGCCTCATTTATTGGCGACGCTACTCTTGGGCGCATGATCGCCGGCAAGATTGGCGGCGGCATAGTTAATAAGGCTGTTAGAGGCTTTGCAGCAGAGGCACCAACAGAAGCGGCCCAAAGTGCGGCGGAGCAATACGCACAAAACTTAATTCTTATCGATGTAGCCGGACAAGATGTGGATCCGATGAAAGGTGTTAAGCGGGCAGCAGCAGAAGGCGGATTGCTTGGTGGAGCCGTGGGCGGAACAGTAGGCGGCACAGTTGGCGCAGTTGACAAGGTAACAGGCAGGGAATCACAACCACTCGAGCCGCAATTAGAAGGGCCAGAAATTATACCAGAAGAAGTAGCTACAATAGCGGATGGTGATCTCAAACCGGGTGCGGCACCTGAACCGCTTACAGTCGCTGAGCGCCGTGCAGCGCTTAATGAAAAACTTGCAGCACAGCAAGAGCAACTAAGGCGGGAAAGGGTTTTAGCAGGTACTGGCGAAGTTCAAGAGGCTTTATCAAAGGGACAGACGGCGCCAACACCAATTGAATTAATTGCACAGGCAAAGGAACAGGCCAAAGTCCAAAGAGATGAATTCGCAGAAGGTCGGGCCGCCCCGACAGTCGCCGAGCGCCGCGCCAATCTTGAGCGCAGACTTGCACAGCAAAGCGCCGAATATGCAAAACAACAAACTGAAGCAGGAAAAGGCCCAGTTCAAGCCCGCCTATCTATGCCAACATCGCCAACGGTTGATGAGCTATTAATAAAAGCGTCTACCGAAACAGAACCGTCACCATTTGAACTTGAGTACAGAAAGCAGGCCGAGCGGGAATACATTGAAAAAGTTAAGGATGCTGCAATCCCTGCCGGGCTAAAAGGTAAGCCGAATGCCGTTAAGCTTTTAAATAAAGGTTACCGCAATGCAATTAGCGATTTTGGCGGACTTTCAGAACAGCTATCAAAAACAACCTACCCAGATCCTAAAACAGACACCATGGCTGAAGTAATTGGCAAAATGGGAGGAATAGGACGGGCAACTGCCGAATCTGAGGGTTTTGATCCTGCCATGTTCAAAGGCAGCAAAACATTCTCTGCTAATGGAAAAATGACATTTGACGATGCAGCAGAAAAACTAAACGAGCTTGGTTACCGAAATAGGCAAGGTGATACGTTAGATAGCAATGATGTTGTTGATATGCTTTATGGCGAAATCAATAACACTGAAAATCACTATTCTACTCACGTTGATCCTAAGATGCTTACCTCAGATGCTCAGATAGTTAGAACTTGGGCAAAGGCATTGGGCGGAGCAGACAAGCTAAGCGCAACAATCAAGAAGTCTCTTGCAGGTGAACGCCTAGGAAAGAGACAAGCTGAAGTCATGGAAGATATGCTCGACTCTATCGCAGCAATGCGATCTGAAGGGGCAGAGCAGGCAAAGCAGACTCTTGACGCAAGACGATCAGAGCGCGAAGCAAAACGAATTGAATCATTTAATTCTTTGATGGCAGAGGCCACTGGAAACAAATCTCATATAGCCGACATTGACAGCTATAACCGGATGCTTTCTGAAAAGCCAGAATATTACAGCGAAGAACAAGTGATCCTTGATGAGCTTGTGGCTACTGCCGGCGACATAGATTTTAATGCTACCTCAGAAGCCATTGATCTTTACGAAAGCGGCAAAACATCACTACCTAACCTATTAACCAAACTTTCAGACATTGCCCACAAAAGAGAGCGTACCTATGCAGAAGCAAAGCCAGCTATTCAAGCAGTTAGTAAGCCAACCACGCAGTCAATTGAAGGAGTCGTTACAGAGCGGGTTGCAGAGAGCGAAGGATCGCCAGCAGCAGGGCGGGCAGAAGTAACTAATATAGATCAGAGGAAGGATGGTTCAGCCACCACAGTAAGCGATGCAGGCCTTACGCTATTACATGGGTCACCAAAATCTGTAATAAATATTGATGATGTACAGATTGTTCGTACAGGACAAAAACAAGGAAAGAAAGGCCGTCTTTATGGTGGGTTTTATGCCACAAGCGAAGAAGATATAGAACAGGCAAAAGGCTATGCCGGTATGTCAGAAGGAACTCCTACAATTCATAATGTCAGAATTAAAGCTGGAACAAAGGTTCTTAACAAAATAGGTGATATTACTAGATTATCTGAAAATTATATCAATGAACTTACAAGCCAAGGATATGGGTTAGTTGTAGGTAAAGATCCTCGCGGACGCACTGAATATGTGGTCATCGATAAAAATGCTATCGATAGCATTTCTTCAATGGATAGCGTTAAAAATAAAACAGATTTAGCAAAACAACGAGATCGCAGGCACGCTGAACTAGAAGTTAAGCAGGCTGAAGGACTGGTTTTAGAAACTCAACAAAAAATTGAGCAGCAAAAGGCCACTGGTGGAAGGACTGATATATTAAATTCCAATTTGCAGAGACAAATTTCAGGTGCTAACCGCATCCGTGCTAAATATGGATTGGAACCAATTGATGCTAAATCAATAAAACCATCTGAGTCGGCACTAGAACCAGAACAAATGCCTGCAACAAAGGCAGAGCCAAAGCCAGAGGGAAAAGCAGAGGCCCAAGAGGTTACACCAGTAGAGGCGGAGCCAGTTATTGTAACTGCAGAAGCAAAGCCTGAAGCAATTAAGGTGGAACCCGCAACAAAAGCAGAACCAATTGAATTTAAAGACAAGCCATATTCAGATTGGGAATCAATAAGCAAAAAAGCCCTAGAAGGTGATTTGCCTCCTGAGGCTTATGCAGAAGGCGCAGAGCAATTACTTGCTGATAAAGAAAGGATTTTATCAGAAATATCAAAGGCATACACAAAGCCAAAGCTTTTAGAAAAATTAGGGCCCATGGCAGCGGCAAGAGCTAAGTCAGAAAATAAAAACGTTGCAGTTAGGTATTATTTTGAACAGCTTATCTCGCGCTTCAACATTGCTGATTCAATAACCTATGGCATTGAAAAAGATTCTTACGAAAAAGCCATTATCAAATCTGCCAAAAAGATAACGCCTGAATCACTTGCGGCGTACAAAGAGGACTTGGCAAAAAGACGCAGTGAGTACAAAGCAAAGTTTGAAGGAATGGTTAAGGCTGTAAAGGATCCTCAAACACTAGAAGAGTTTCAGCAATTCGTAAGCCTGAAAGGTGAAGACAAGCTTACTACCGAGCAAAAAGTAAGGTATGAGGCGCTATTGACTGAGGCGGGACTAGCCAAGCGAGCAGAAGTCAAAATGTCTAAGGCCATTAAAAAAGGACTTTGGGCAGACGTTGAGGTAACAGAGGTGTCACCTGGGACCCACGGAAAAACTGGCGAGCCTATTGTTAACGTCAAGCTTGGCAGGCTCGGAACCGACCAATTTAAATCGGCTGCTGCGCAAGCTAGAGGCATGGGCGGCGGTTATTGGCGCGGTAACTTTTACCTTCCTGATCAACAATCGGCCGATGAGTTTATATCTTGGATAAAAGGCGAGGATATTGACAGGACTGAACAGGTAACCAAGGAAGAAGCATTAAAGCAAAAGGTTAAAGTCGCTAAGCTTAAGTCTATGGCTGAAAAGCTGGAGCAAAAAGCGAATGAGGATCTTTCTGTTACTCTCCGAGAAAACACCGCTCGCCAAATGAGAATGGCTGACTCTTCAAGAGTAAAGGCTGAATCAGATGCAACATTTGCCAAAATGCTAAGAGCCATAGCAACAGGGATCGAGTCTGGCGACGTTAAATACCTTGCAGAGATAAACAGCAAGGCGCAGTTAGAAACGCTTGATAAGAAAATGAGTGGATTAAAATACAATGTCCCACAATCTGAAGTAGACAATTTAATGGATCGAGATAGAGATTCAAGATTGTCATGGAAGCCTAGCGTTAGCATTGAGGACCGGGTTCAGTACGCAAAATTCCCTATGATTGATAGCCATTACTCAGCCGTCGAAAGATGGGCTAGCGAAATGGACCAAATGAGCGGATATAAACAAGCTGCTGCAGCATTAAGAAAGACCATTGAAGGCATTGGACAAAGAGACTATGCCAAGTTAGATCCAACAAAGCCGTATTTTGGCAAGTTGCTGGACTTCCTTAAAGAGCAACCAAACTACTATAACGGCACAGAGTACGCCGCGGAATACTCGCGCCTAACAAGAATGGGCATAGATACACCGGCAGCGCTTAGAACAGCGTTAATTGAATTGCATAACGTTAAAGCCTCGATAGATGCGCCAACTCAACGAAGCACAGTTGAAACCATGGATAGGGATCTCAAGCGCAAAATGCGACTTAACAGAAATGCTTTCAATGATTTCTTCCCAACACCAAAGACAATATCAAGCGATGTTGTTGTTCTAGCTGATATCAAAGAAGGCATGAAGGTTTTAGAACCGTCAGCTGGGAATGGGGAGCTTGCCGACGCCATGAGTGTTTATGGTGCATACATTGATGTTGTTGAAATGGCTGGAGACCTAAGGGCTATCCTTGAGGAAAAAGGTTACAACATAGTCGGCAACGACTTCACAGAATTTAAATCTGGACCTGTTTACGACAGGATAGTAATGAACCCGCCTTTTTCAAATGACCAGGATATAGATCACGTATACCACGCTTACGATATGCTAAAGCCTGGCGGAAGACTTGTTGCCATTGTTAGCAGCATGGCCGGGGACCGCTCAAACAATAAAAATAAAGCGTTTAAAGAGTGGGTTTCCTCACTTGATGGGCAAGAAGAGTTATTGCCTGAAAATGCATTCCTTGAATCACTAAACCCAACCGCGGTAAGAACCAAGACCATAGTTATTGATAAGCCTGAAGAAGTTAAATTTAGTCAAGCAAAGGACGCCAGACAGCTATCTAAAAATATAAAGGATAAGTTTGAAGGGTTAAAATTATCGATGAGTGAAAAAGGTGACGTGGTAACAGTAGACAACATCACAGTACCAGAGCAGCGCCGAGAGTTAGGCACTGGCAGCAAGATAATGAACATAATCACTAGCTGGGCGGATGCCGCTGGAAAAACTCTTGCACTAACCCCAACGTCAGATTTTGGCGGAAGCAAAAGCAGGCTTGTTGAATTTTACAAGCGATTTGGCTTTGTAGAAAACAAGGGTAAGAACAAGAATTTTGAAGTTAGCGAGTCAATGATCAGGGAGCCAAAAGAAAGCGTTAAATTTAGCAACGATTCAATAGTTACCGGCACACCAAAAGGAATGCCAGCAAAGCAAGTTGATGTTATCGCAAAATCATTCATCAAAGAGTACAAAGGAGCCGCTGGCATTAAGTCTGTGGTGTTCAAAACGCAGAAAGATGCAATGGACTATGCAGGCATTCAAGATGATGAAAGTGTCTTAAGGAACGCCTTCTATAACCCTAGAACGAATGAAGTTGTTTTGATTGCAGATAATATAAACGGCGCCGCCGATGCTCGCAAAATATTGCGCCATGAAATACTTACTCACCATGGATTAATGCGTGTAGTTGGTCAAGAGGAATGGCAGAACATTGTTAACCTTGTATCAGCAAGCAGAGAAGCCAAAAGCCTAAAAGATATATGGGCTGACATTGATAGCCGGTATGAAGGCTTTGATGAAAATACCAAAGCTGAAGAGGTTATCGCGAAAATTTCAGAGATTGAGCCTAGCAAGCTTGGAGAGTGGGGCAATAGAATCATTGCCGCGATAACTCGGGCATTAAGAAAGGCTGGCCTTATCGGAGACAAGATCACAGCCACTGAAATTAAGGATATGATCCGCATCATCGGCGAGCGCATTAGGACCGTTAGCGCTGGCCGGGCAGAAATAAAAAACGACATAAAATTTAGCCAAGGGCAACTTACTGCTAAAGATGGTTTTAGTATTCCTGACGAAACCAGAAAGGATGCATTCCTAAGGTCTATACAGGATAAGTACCAGCGCCTTAAGGTCATTCAGAAAGCCGTTAAGGAGCAGGGCGGCATGATTGACGAAAGCAAAGACGTTTACCTTGCTGAAGAGTTATTCCATGGCAAGGTCGGCGAGGATTTGCGAGTAATGGAGGATCAATATATCAAGCCGCTTGTCGAGTACATGGGCAAGGAAAACGTTTCACGCGAAGAACTTGATCTGTACTTAATAGCCCGCCACGCGCCAGAGCGAAACGCTCAAATTGCCAAGATTAACCCTGATATTCAGGACGGTGGATCAGGAATGACTGACGCAGAGGCGGCAAAGGTTATGGATAACTTCACCAGAGAAGGGACTATTGCCAAGATGCAAGCTGCCGCGGCATTTGTTGACGGGATCATTAACTCAACAAAACAAAGGCTGATTGATTCAGGCTTAGAGTCGCAAGATGTTGTTGATTCTTGGGATGCAACTTATAAGCATTATGTTCCGCTTAAAGGCTTTGCTGTAGACGAGTCTGACACTGATGGCAATAGGGTTAAGGCTACTGGCAAAGGCTTCAGCATTCACGGCAATGAAACGATGAGGGCTATGGGCAGACGCACAGTATCAGAGTCGCCGCTTGCCTATGTCATTTCTGATGCAACTCAATCTGCTATCCGGGCGCGTAAAAATGAAGTTGCCCAGACAATGCTTAAACTCGTTGACGCAAACCCAGATCCTGAGCTTTGGCAAGTATTCAGCAGCGAAAACCCTGACGTTACCCGCAAGATAACTAAGCGCAAGGATCCAGTTACCGGTAAGACTGTCGAAACAGTTGTTGAAACTGCGATGCCTATGCACGCGATGAAAGACAAATACTTAGGCGCTAAAATTAACGGCGAGCAGTATTACATTAAGTTGCACGATCCTAGGCTGATGGAGGCAATGGCAAACCTTGGCGTTGAACAGGCAAACATATTAACCAAGACTGTTGGCCGGGTAACTCGAGTTCTGTCGGCGCTAATCACCAGTTATAACCCTGAATTTGCTTTATCTAACTTTGCTCGCGACGTACAAACAGCAGTTTATAACGTGCTGGCTGAAGCAAAGATAGAAGGCGGCAAGGCTTTGGGCACTAAAGATCTTGCTAAAAAAATGGTCAAAGACTTGCCAAACTCAATGAAGGCGCTAAAGCGTGGATTTAGGGATAATGACTTTACCGGGGAATGGGGTGTATTCCTAAAAGAGTATCTGGATTCTGGCGCTAAGACTGGATGGTTTGTGCAAAAAGATATCGATGATATTAAGAACGATATAACCAGATCAATTAGCACCACTGGAGAAGGGGCGGTAAACAAACTTATCCGCAGCAAGGATAAGTTAATCAAGTTTATCGACGACTATAACGATGTAGTTGAAAACGCTTCACGCCTGTCTGTTTATGTTAATGCCAGACGACAAGGGCTAACTGAAAAGGCCGCGGCATCGCTTGCCAAAAACCTAACAGTAAACTTTAACCGTCGCGGAGAAATGACTAACAGCATTAACGCGCTTTACATGTTCTTCAATGCCAGCGTTCAAGGCACTGCAAACATGCTGCGTGCGGTTATGACTCCTGCTGACAAAACCAAGAAGATTTGGGACCCTGAGTTCTATAACATGACTCAAAAATTAGCGATGGCATTGCCAATAGCTACAATTCTCATGGCGCAGGCAAATAGGGAATGGGGCGGCGATGATGACGACGGAAAATCATTCTATGACAAAGTTCCTAACTACGTGAAGGAAACAAACTTTGTATTGATGATCCCAGGTAGTGAAGGCGACTTCATTAAAATCCCTATGCCTTATGGTTACAACTTCTTTGCGTCGATAGGCCATGCAATTGATCGAGGAATGAATACAGAATCAACAGCAGTCGAATCTGCCTTTGATGCGGTAGCGGCATTTGCTGGTGCGTTCTCGCCGCTTGGCGCCGTGGGCTCTGAAGAAATGACCTCGCAAGTAGTTAAGACGGCGGCGCCAGCAATATTAAAGCCGTTTGTCGAAATGGCACTTAACGAGAACTTCACCGGGGCACCAATTTACAAGGAGCAAAACCCGTTCGGTTTAAAAACTCCTGATGCCTATAACTCACAAAGAAAAACTTGGGAGTGGGCTAAGGGACTTAGTGAATATTTGAACGATGTAACCGGGGGTAACCAATTCAAATCTGGCGTCGTAGATATTGCGCCAGAGTCTTGGCAACACCTAATTAAGTTCGCCGGCGGCGGCCTTGGATCGCTGTTTGGCAGGGCGCAGGACTTAGCCGTTAAGACTGCTAGGGGTGAAAGCGTTGAATCAAGAGAGATACCATTCTGGCGCAAATACATGGGCTCAATTTCTGAATCAGTCGATATATCTGAAATGTACAAGCGTTTCGACGAAATAAAGACAGTTGAGAAACAAGCAACCATGTTACCAGGGCAGGAGCGGATCAAGTTCATCGCAGAGAACAGGCCTAAGGTTAAGCTTATAGCGATGGCAAAAGGCATACAGACCGAGCTTACCAAGCTGAATAAGCAAAAGGCTGCTATCGATGCAAGCAAGCTGAGTGATGAGCAAAAACAATTGAGAATTGAAGCAATTGAAAACAGAAAGCGCCTAATGGCTGCTAAGTTTAACAAGGCTTACAATGAATCTGTAAAATGATGATGAATGAAAAAGGGCCAATCGGCCCTTTTTTATATGATGCTATCTTTTTTTGTTTTGCTGTCCAAACCAAGCGCAGATGAGGCTATCGCTCCACACCAGAAAACGCCAGCGCCTAGAGCGAAACCAAGCTCATTTTTTGTTATGAACCAACAAGCCAATCCAATAGCAATAGATAAAGATGCGAATATTTTAAATCTCATAGGCTCACCTATAAGTAAGGGTTTTGCATTTTCCAACAAACGCTAATTGCCATTAACAGTATAATGGTTGCACTTATAATATATCCTTTATTATCAACACCTTTGCTAGTGCTTCTCCATCCTGCCGCAGCACACATAACAGCAGACAAAACAGACAGCATAGGTATAATGCTCACGCTTATAACTGTCATCAACCCAAAACATAAAGCTAAAAATTTAGCACTATTCATATCCATTTGCCTGTTTCTCATAGTGTTTTAAGTTCCATAACATTGATGTTACATGATGGAATTTGTTTTACTATGGCCTAAAAATTAAAATCTTTATGATTGCCCAATACTAACACTAAATTTGTTATTTTTTAAATATGCTCACTTAATCACCTTTTTTTATTGTAGGCTATTAATAATCGATTTGGTTAGGGTTAGTGTATTCAAGCCAACAAATAAAAACCTAAGGAAACACCATGTCTGGCCGCCCACCATTAAAAGCTTCAATAGCAAGATCAGCTGATCACAAGATTTTTATTACAGAGGCTGAGAAAGCTATTACTAAAATAGTTCCAGAGGTTACAGGGAAAAGCGCCAGCGATTTTATTCGTGATGGCTTCATAGATAAGTTAAGGGCTTTTCTTAGGGATAACCCTGAACTAATGCCTGTTATCGAAGAGAGGCTTAATGAATGCGGTTATAAACTACCATCTTATTTGAAGTAAAATATGAATAAACAAATGCTTATAATACTTGGCGCCATAGGAAGCAAAGTCGGACTTAACGCAGATCAAGTTAAGGATTTGACAGTAAGTGGTGAGCTAAATCACCGGTATCAATTGTGCAAAGATTGCAGAATGGCGTGCGACAGATGTCAAATATCATATCGACAAGTAAAAAATAAGGCGCCTATGTAGCGCCTTATTTGAGTTGACATGGTTAGTCATCCATATCTTTGTGATCCGTCTCAATCTCGATCATCTTCATCCCATGAGTTTGAAACTCACTAACCCAATAGCGAAGGGCCATAGCCTCAGTATCACTTTCAGGGCTAATGACAATCGTGCCATCTTTTTTAAACCTGATTTCCATGATCATGCGCTCACGTTAGTAGGGTTTGCTGTTTGAGATCCATTAACCCCGGTTGAACCTACGACAACACTAGAGTTTGTCGCTCTTGCCATTTGGCTAACTCCACCGCATATGGCGTTTAATTGCCACTGTAGAGCTTGCATTTGTTGCTGTTGCTGTGACTGTTGCTGGTTCATGCCGAGCGTGATTGTGTTTGTATTCACTATCTCGCGATTGATCCCTCTCTGCTCAGACTCGCGCAGCTGTGCGACAGTCAATTGTTGCTCTAGATCATTGATACGATTAGACGTAATCAACTGTCTGGTCCGCTCTCCATCGGCATACACTGCTTGTTGAATTGCAGTGCTTTGTCGATCAACGTTGGTATCTACGTTACCAATCTCACGGCTTAATGCTGCAACGCCCTGTGTTGTTGCCAGTATTTGCGCTGTTTGACCTTGTGATAAATATTGGGTATTTGACGTTCCTTGTTGAGTTAAGCTTGCCATTGCCTGTGCTAATGCAAGCTGAACCTGTGCCTCGTTGTAAGGAATAGCAGCCTTGATATCACCAAGGGTTTGCTGGTTGATAGTCTCATTAGTGACGCAACTATTATCGTTTTGGTTACCAAACAAGCCGCCTCTACCAAGAAGCAGGCCAAGCACCAATCCCATACCAGTACCGCCAAAACCATTATCAGACTGTCCCATGCGTCCGAATACATCGCCTTCAGTAAATGTTGCCATGATAGATCCTCTCACTTTGTTAGAAACAATTTCCCATACCATATTGCTCCAACTTTTTGAGCTTTAAATGGACTTTAAATCCATTACTAATCTATTGATACCTTTACAACTGGTAGGCAAATCACTACTATCTTTATGTTACTAATGTTCCTTACTGTTGTTTGTGCTGTTTAGCCACCTATAAATGTAGGTGGCTTTTTTTATGTTATTTTTAAGGGTATTATTAAGCGCATCAAATGTTGACAACCTCATCTCGGCAGGTTAACCACTAGGCGCTAACATGGACTTAAAGCATGATGATTTACTGAAAACCCTAGCGGTTGTCTTTACATTCTCGCTTGCTGTAGTGGCAAGAAATCTACTAAACCAAGAAGAAATTAAGCTAAGGGCCTTCATCGGTGAAATGATCCTAGCTGTGATTTTTGGGCTTATGCTTGTGTTCCTTGGTGTTATTCGCGCTGCATCATTCCCCGAGACAATGATCTTGTCTTGTGCCTGCGGGCTCGGAATTAATAGGTCAGTCCAGTGGTTGGTTATGCCGTTTATACAGAAGTTCATACCAAGGGGGCCAAAGTGAATATGAAATACAGTGAACTAAAAAAAATAGTGATTAAAACCACTCTAGAAATGGAACGTCACAAGCCTGAAATGGTTGAACTTCTCTGCATGATTGCGGCCCATGAATCAGGTCTTGGCAAGTATCGCAGGCAAGTGAATGGCCCAGCTTTAAGCCTATTTCAGATTGAGCCAATTACTCATAACTCAATCTGGGATCATTGCGACTCGATTGAAATGCTGGCTAAAAAGTTAGGCATAAAACGAAACGTAGAGTTACTGGCTACCGACGATAGATATGCTGTGTTCGTCGCTCGCTGTTACCTTCTTATGGATAAGAACCCATTACCTAAGACGGTTTGTGAAATGGGTGAGTATGCTAAAACCTATTGGAATAGTGAAGGCGGAAAAGCCTCGCCAGAGGCTTATATTGATGCGTACATAAAATGGCGCGAACTTGGTTAGGTAAGGGGTATTTATGGAACAGTTTTTAATTTACTTACAAGATGGGTTTATGTGGTTGGGTATTATTGTTACTGCTGCAACTTCAATTGTGGCCGCGCTTGAAAAAGTTGCTGAAGTCACGCCAACAACTAAAGACGATGAGTATGTTGGCAAGGCTAAAGCCGCTCTAGGCTATGTTGCCGCTGTACTAGATAAGGTTTCTGTCTGGACCAGTAAAAAATAATGGAAGTTTTAATTGCCATTATTTCAGTGATTGCGGCATTAATTGCCGCTGTCTTTTTTGGTCGGAAGTCTGGCGCCGACTCGGTTGAGCGTGAACATAAAACAGAGGTAATCGATGCTGTCAAACAAGCAAAGCAAGTGCAAGACTCTGTTGCTAGCCTTAATAGTGATGATCGCCGCGACAGGCTGCGCAAGCTCAGTAAGTGATTATTGCCTTATTGCCAAGCAGATTACACCTACAAAGGCCGATGTAGAAGTGATCAGTGATGAGCTAGTAACGCAGATACTCGAGCACGATGAAACATACTTAAAATTATGCGGTAAAAAAGCCCTCGATTGAGGGCTTTTATTCTATTTATGCGGCCTATCATCGTCGGTTTTTATTCCTAGCCTAGTTAATCTGGCATAGTAAGATCTGATTTCTTTAAGCTGTTGGCATGTGTACTTTTTATGTTCGTGAGGACCATCTAGCCAATCAACAAATGCTTGCCCGTATCTGTTTACAAGCCCGACAACATAGCCATGCGTCCCCGCGGCACCGTGAATATTCCCACCAAGCTCACAGTTACATCGCTTATTACACTGGCGATGAATATTCCTTGTTTCTAGCGCAAGTTCTGGATTGGCGCCTACTGTTCGATAATGCCCACCAGCATATTGAATATCGTTTGTTGTGCTACAGCTTATGCATGGCTTTCCAGCGTCCCTAACTCCACCGGCCCAACGCTGAACAACTTCTTTTGTAAGTTTAAACTGGTACTGGTAATCGTTGTCTCGCCATTCCTTGGTCTTTTTAATCGACTCACGTTTTGCTGCTCGCTCTTTTTTCTTTATGTCGGCGGCGTCCTTTGCGGCCTTCTTTTCACGTTTAAATTTAGCAAGCTCAATAGCGCAAGTAATACAGCAAGTCTCTTGCATTTGGCGCTCTGGTTGGAATTTAATACCACAGCTAGGAGCCTTACACTTCTTTGGCCTAGGTTTTTTATTTACCTGCATTGCCAAACTCCTTAAATGCAATCCAAAGGCCGGCAACCCACTGCACGCCCTTAGGTGTAAACCTAGACTGGTTGTAGGCGTGCTCGTTGGCTGTGCCTGTTTTAGTTTCAAATCGCCCTGCGTCAACGTGGTTTTCGTATGGGGTCCACTCGCCACTTAACTTATACATAATCTTCTGTTCAGTTAGAAAGGCGCGAAATTCGTTTTCATTGGCATTGAGCAACTTTGCCACCTGGCGAAAACCTTTACTACCCTTTGAATCTACGTAGCGATCCACAAACTCAACCTTAGGCGCTGCGAGCTCAATGGCCTGTTGCTGTTCTTCGATTTGTTTAGCTTGATTGGCTGCGAGTTGCAAAGCCTCTGCAAATGACTGTGGTAGCTTTGGAGCTTGCTGTGATTCTAGTTCTTGCCAGCGCTTTAATATTGAATGCCTTAAAACTACGCTATACCCACTTACTAAAAGCATGGTCATTTCATAATCAAGGAAATATTCTGAGTATGTATTGCCAAAGTGATCGTACAGACCAACAGTGATATTGTGACCCTTCAATTCTGAGTGGTTAAAATCAGGACAATCTTTTAGCTTTTTATCAGGGTAGTTTAATTGCAAAACCATAGATGCTATGTCGCGCTTAACATTCGAATGATCTTTTTTTGTTACCTCAGCTATATCCCTGCTGCTCATGCTTAATACTGAATTTACCGCTTTGATAAGTTGGTTCATAAAATCACCTTAAATGAATAAACCCCGATCAGTTGGAACGGCTGCGAGGACAGCACCTGATCAGGGTTTAAAATCTTCCTCGTTCTGTTTCATGCTTTTTGCATATATCCTCTTTGGTTCCACGCATCGAGACATAAAAAGCTTAATTCACTTTGGTTAGCAATGCAAATAAATTATTTAGTGTAGTTCAACTCAAGCCCATGGTTAGCCCAAAAATTCTATTTGTTGCTATTTCGAAGTATTTTTCATCAAGCTCAAAACCTATGAAGTTTCTGCCGGTATTGACGCAAGCAACACCAGTTGTCCCGCTTCCCATTGTAAAATCTAAAACGGTATCACCTTCGTTTGTGTATGTTTTTATTAGGTATTCCATTAGGGCTACTGGTTTTTGTGTTGGGTGGTAATTAGCTTTTCTTTTATCACTTTTAAATTGTTGAATGCTTCTAGGGTACCGCTCGCAGCTATCGTATGATGGCAATGAAATGTCTTTGCCGTAGCACTCTGATGAGACAACTTTTTTCTTTGCTATTTTCCTTTTGTGTCCAGTTGTTTTTTGTGGGTTGTAAGTTGGAAGAGATTTATAAAATACCAAAATGCTTTCATGGCTTCGTAAAGGCATAAGTTTGGCGTTAAAAAATCCGGTACCTGCAGGCTTGTCATAAACCCAGTCATATCTAAACATTTCCAGATTGCTGCAAACTAGAATGCTTGTAAATGGCTGACTCGCTGTTAACACAATAGCGCCATTTGGTTTAATAATCCTCTTTAACTGCTCCCACATCGGCTCGAGTGGAATTATTGAGTCCCACTTGCAAGCGGTAGTACCGTAAGGTGGGTCTGTTAATATTAAATCAACGCTACCGCTTGGTATCGCCTTCATTAGCTCCAAGCAATCCCCTTGAGTTAAATTTATATCTAACATTTCATTTCCTATAATCTAAGTTTAATCCGTGGTTAGCCCAAAACGCCTGTATGCTGTCCCTGTAAGCTGTATGCTCTTTGGTTGTAAACGTCCTTGTAACTTCCATCGCTGAAATAACTTTTAGCTGCTGATGATCGCTGAGCGTTTCAAAACGGCATTTTTCCAATAACCAAGAAGTGACAACGCCATGGCTACCAGATAACAGGATAGGAAGGCCGTGGTCCCGCTTGCATCTTGCTTCAACGCTTTTAAGATCTTCCCCGGTGTAGTCACTAATCTGCTTTATCCAAGTGTGATAAGCGGCATTTGCAGTTAGGGACCGCTTGTCCCACTCCTGCAATGTGATCAAATACCGCTTACCTGGCCTAACAAACTGCTTTAGCTTTGAGAACAGTTCAGGCAGTGTTGTTATGTTTACTTCAAACTGATTCATTTGCCCTCGCTTCTTTGCGCTTCAGGTAATCTGCCCTAGCCTTAGTATTGCAATAATCCTTGTTTTTTTCATACCACAAGGAAAAGTCTTTTTTTGCTTTGGCCTTGTTTCTCAAGTACCACTCTTTATTTTTTTTGCTGCAGCACTCAAGACACGGATAGTTTCCTGTGGTCCTGCGTACAAAGCACCCGCATCCATCTTTTTCGCATCGTTTTGTACTGATAAATGTTTTGGCAAATGGATCGCGCTTTAGTGCCTCAATCGCCTGCTCTTTGATTGTTGTCATTGCTGCCTCTGATTCGATATTTGATCGTGTACTCCCTGCGCTGCATATTTCCAGTACCAACTGTTTTATCTTTAATGCTGCGCTCGATGTTGTTGTAAGATTTACTTTTCATCATCGCGTTTACGGTAGTGGTTATTATCGTCCGATTAAGCTTTAGCTGTGCCGTGATCTCATCGACGTTAACCCACTCGCCAGATTTATTACTGATGATTTCTAATATTTTATTTTTGATATTCATAGCTACAAATAACCATATAGTTCTTTTTTAGTGATATACGTTGTTATCCTGGCTGCAATTTTAAATGGGTTAAAAATCAGGATAAATTGAGGCTTATTATTCGTTGTTCCTGGTTGCCCATTTTCATCTAAAAAATGGATTCTCCCAGTCGTGTACTCACGATGCCGCTTATCTTCCTCTGGCATTTCGTCGGCAATAATACAGCGAATTTCACTGACTGTTTTATAGGCCTCTGCAAACCAACCAACGCTAGTGTCATTGTTAAGCAGCATAACAACGCCCAGTCCTCCTATCTGCGCCCGCTTAGCCTGTTTAACCCATGGCATTGGATTGGAATAAGGGCAGTTTAGCCACACATACTCAAGTCGATTAGACTGCAGCGCAGGGTGTTGGGACCAGTTAAATGACAAGCTGTCATCTTCTTCTGTGAAATGCAGTGCGCAAAGTGCATTTTGATGCGAACATGCCATATCAGCGATGAAATGAAATTCAGCATTTAACGTATTAAATACCTCCGGCGGCGTGCGCCATAAATCATTAGACATATTTTAATTAGCTCCTAAATTGTAGTGCTACAGCGTTTAACCATACCTTGGCCAGCTTTCTAGCGTGCAAGTCACCCGATAGCATTATCCCATCGTAAACATTGCTAACATCGTGTTTTAGTGGCTCTGGTATGTATTTCATTCGCTGCAAAACAAAAACTAAATCACTGCGGGTTTTATCTCTAGGGTCACAGCCGCGTGAGTAATAAAACAATGGGTAAGATTTTTTACCTAAGGCCATCAATTAACCTTCTACTACCAAGCAAAGCTTGGTCGCTCTGTTAAAACGAACAGATGGCGCATGTTTGCTACGTTAACGATGCGCGAATCCTCCGGGTAAACCTCAACAGCTAAGCGATCACCAAAACCAATATTGCGCTTGATTTCTTGCAACTGATCCCACGTTATACCGTCAACCCACTTAGAGCCGCTGCGCTTTGTGCTGCATATGCTTAGGCGAATAACGCCATCATTTTCTTGATATTGCTGAACAAGAAAGTCTGCACTTAGAAAAACATTGGTTAAGTTGTCAGCGTGCTTTACTGGCCACTCTGATTTGCTAACCGGTTTAAATTTTTTTAGCTGCATTGCGCTTCTTCTCCATATCCTTGTCTACTTGATCTAGTAACCGCATTAGGTAACCCTTCTTGCGTTCTCCAAACTGCTCAGTATCGGCCTTTAACTGCTTTGGCAATACCTCTGGTGCTGGTTTAGGCTTTTTTGGCATAGAGGCAAATCTAGCGGCCTTTTGCTCGAGTGTTTCTTTCATTTGCGGTAGCTATCCCAGTTAAACGGGATCCACTGCCCTCCGTTCATTTTCATTCGGTCCATTACCCGCGCACCAACAGCGGCTTCTAGATCTTCAGCGCTTAGGTTTGTGAGCATCCCGGTAGGTTTTATTTGGCAAACACGCTGGTCAACGATTTGATTTATTGCCAGCCTTTCTGCGTCTGTACCGCGCTGCAATCCAATTTCATCCAGCACAAGCAAATCGTACTTGATCATGCTTTGAATAAATTGGTCCTCTGTAGTCAGGCTGTCCTTCTGGTACGTATTGCGAAGCTTTTGCATGAGTTCGTTAACTGTAATGATCATGCATGACTTGCCTGATTTTATTAGGGCGTTACAAATTGCCGCGGCCAGGTGATTTTTCCCTGTGCCTGGCGTGCCAGAAAATATAAAACCCTTACCGTTGTTTTCCGCAAAGTTGGTTATGTAATCAAATGCGAAACGCTTAGCATCAACCTTTGCCTGAGAGTCAGTTTCAAAATTACTGACTGTGCAACTCTGGTGAAGTGGCTGTATGCCAGATCTTCCGATAGTTTTTTCCAATAGCGCCTTACGTCGCTTTTCGGCAATCTCGGCGCTAAACTCCTTGCTTTCCTGATCACGTATCGCGGCCAGTTCTTCGTAGGTATATTTGCGACTACCTTTTGAAGATTTAGCAATCGCTTCGATCCTGTCTTTTAGGCTCATGTGTTCCATCCTTTCGGTGGACTGAAGTCCGTCCCAATTGAATTAACATTTCTCGCCGCCGCTTTTTGCTGAACAGCGTCAAGATAGCTTTCTAACTTTTCCCCGCTTCGACAAATAAGCTCAATGTCGTTAAACGGTTTTTGCCTATCGTTGTTGCCCATTGACCACGGATCTTGAGAGCAGTTGTAAATTGCCAGCTTGATATCGTCCATCGTGTAACCTTGCTTCAGCCTGTCTCTGATCGCCTTAGTTCGCTTAGGTGTCATCTTTGCTGTAAGTCTGTTCTTACGCATCGAGTCGCACCAGTAATGGAAAATCTCAATAACCCTCTTGTCAGTAGTTAATGGTCTTTCCTCTTTGTCGTGATCAGTTTGATTGATCTCGCTGATCACTTGATCATTGTCTGCGTTAGCTGACAAGTCTTTTATATCTTTATCTATTGGTTCTTGGTTTATGGTTAGTGGTTCTTGGTTAGGTGGCGGTTCGTGATGCTCTGGTGTAGATTCGTTCACGCTTTCACACGATTCGTTTACGAGTTGTGCACGCTTCGTGCTCCTAAGTCTTCGTTTTTCTTCGCGCTCAATAGCGATTCTTTGATTTATCTTTGCTTTCTCAGCATATGAAGCTAAATCATCTTTAATATGATTTTGAATAAAAACACCATCAACTTCAGTGAAAAATTTACCTAGAACAAACTTGATCGAGGCAATTTCCTCATCACTAGATGCCCATGCCCACTCTATAGCCTCGCTTAACGTTGGAAATCGTTCACGGTCATAGCACGCATCAATCAAAAGCGTGTACGCTCCGTGCTGCATCATCGTTAATCTACCGGCCTTTTTATAGTAATCGCCGATATTCCGCTTGTAGTAATGCATAATACTAAGCCTTAGCGCGTTGCTTGCGCTTCATCCAAGCGTAAAAACTTAACTTCAACTTCCTTAGAGAACCCTATTTGTTTTAGCATTTGATCTGAAGGAGGTTTTTTACCGTTCATAACTGAAGAAACAAAAGCAGAAGAAACCCCCATGCTCTTTGCGAAAGCCTTTTGTTTGCCATTAAAATTTCTAGCTATATAGACCCTAAGTTCAGTTATGATTTCGTCTGAACGCAGCTCGCGTTTACCCATATAAAATACTCCGTGTGATAATTTTTATTAACTATACGCGATTAACTTTGTTCACTCAATACCTAATCACACTGATCTATTCTGCTTATAGCTTCGTCAGCGGTTGCCATTGCCGAATTTGGATGGCCCCAAGATATTTCTTTTAACGCTCTCATTGCGATGGAGTGCTGACGCTCCAACAGTTCAACTTGAGTTTTTGAGGCGTAAGCCAGTGGAGCTATCTCACTGTGATAAACAGCCTCTTTCTCGGTGGTTGGCTTAGTGCGTGAAATGATTTTGCAAAGCTCATTTAGTACGTTCATTTTGTTTTCCTGCATTGTTTAAGTTTGCGCAGTATACATTAAATTAAATCAAAAAAAGTGATTGACTTAAATTATTTCATTAGTCTAAACTTATCACATCGAAAACGAGATTAGAGGGTTTGTTGATGCGTAACAAAAAGGATTTTTTGGTAAATGCTTTGTGGGTTTTACTTGCTGCTTTGTCTTTTGCTGTTGTATCAACTATGGACGCCCAAGATCGTGAGTTGACGGAAAGCAATCGGCAGGAGCTTTGTGGCTGGAAGCTGGTTGAAGGTGGAGCAATTAGAGATTGTGGTGATAGCAATGACTGAAGAAGTTTCAATCGAGGCCAGATTGCAAGAGCCGTTTGAGCCCAACGACATTAAGTGGCGTGTTCAACAATCTGGCGTTAAAAATGGCCGGGTGTGGATGATTGTTTTGCCATACATCACAGGACGGGCAATTCAAAAGCGCCTTGATGACGTGTTTGGCGTGTTCGGATGGGAAGTTAAACAGGAGCCGATATTCGGGCCTCGCCCAAATATCAGTATCAACGCCGATGTTATTGGTCCCAAAAAACTCGAAGAGTTGTTGAGCGAGTCAAGGAAGCCGTCTGAACAAGATGGGTTCTTGTGTACTGTACGGGTATTTGATAAATCCAAAAACGTATGGGTAACACGGCAAGACGTTGCGCCGATGACTGATATTGAGCCACTTAAAGGTGGTTCTTCTGGCGCGTTAAAGCGTGCTGGGGCAATGCTAGGTATAGGTCGCTATCTTTATCAGCTAAAGTCAGGTTTTGCTAACTGTGTTCCGTGTGATAGCCAGCGAGAAGCAGTTAACAATTATGCATACGTGAGAGACAAGGCTAACCCAGGCTCTGGTTACGGTGTTGACTGGACTCCTCCTGCATTACCAGATTGGGCATTGCCTGGGCTTGATACAGATAAATTTATATCAGATATCCGCAAAGCTGCTAGCCATCTAGAACTAACTACAGCATTCGATGATGCTTACAGATGGGCATCATCATTTAGCAAGCTAGATCTCATGCAGCAATTCAAGCTTGAGCGAGATAGCAGGCTTAACGAGCTTAAGCAGGAGGCGGCTGATAACGTACAAAAAAACGAAAAAGACGTTTCAGACTGGCTAGATCAAAAAATTAAAAACATTGAGGCTGTTGGGTACGTTGGAGCTGTTACCAACGTATCAAATCAAATTCTCAATGAGTTAATGAGCAAGTGCGAAGGACAGCTTTTTGATAAAAAGCAGTTCCAGCAGCGCTTAAAAACAGCGGTAGATAGCCGCATTAAAACACTAGAAGGTAAGTAACATGACAGAGCAAACACAAAGCAACAGTTTTGAAGTAACCGAACTGGTATTTAAAAGCGAGCTAACCGCGCAAGGTTTGGCAGAGCTACGCGCTAAATACCCGGCTGATCTGGTCGTTGATATGACCGATGATGAGCAGTTCAAGGCCGCTCGTAAAACCCGTACTGAGTGCAACAAGCTGGTTGCTGCGATTGATGATCGCCGCAAAGAAGTTAACTCTATGCTGAAAGAGCACGGCGACAACTTGATTGCTCAAGTGCGTGGAGTTTACAGCGTTATCGTTGACCCATTTGAAAAAGAAGATGAGCGCCGCAAAAAAATTGCGGCAGAAGAGAAGGCCCGCCATGAAAAAATGCTTACTGAACAGCGAGAATTGATTAAAGGTTTTCGCTCATACATTGCCGACGCAAACAAATCAGAGGTAACTTCTGAAGATGTTTCTGGCATGGTTGACGCACTGAGCAATGTAGATTTTGAATGTTTCCACCAAGAAGTTGTTCACGAAGCTATGGCGGCAGTCAAAGAAGTTAGCGAGCAGTTAGGCGCTATACTGGTCCAAAAGATCGAATCTGAGCGCATTAAGAAGCAAATGGAAGAGGCTCGGCAATTGCGGGCTGAAGAAGAAGCTAAGCGTGAAGAAGAGAAGCGACTTGCTGACCTTGCTATTGCAGAGGAAAAGGCAAAGGCAGTGGTAGCAAAGCGCATTAGTAATTTGCGCATGATCCCTGTGGACTACATGAGTGAAAACTCACTTGAAATTGGCAAGAAAATAGCATCACTAGAAAAATATGTCGTGCCAGAATCTGAATTCGGCGATCGTCATGCTGAAGCGTGCGAAGCTAAATCTCAAGTAGTCGAGCAGCTTAAAAAAATGTTCCTCAGTGCCCAGCGCCTTGAAGCGTTAGAGCAGCAAGACGCAGAGCGTTTAGCGGCAACTCAGCAGCAAAACTTAGCTGTTGAGGCAAGTCAGGAGCCTGCATATCAAGAGCAGGTATATGAAGAGGTTCAGCATTATGAGCAACAGAGAGAAACAAAAACTCCTGAAGAGGTGTTGGCAAGCATGGGCCGTGCTTCCGACTTGCTGCAACAGCCAGCGCCAGCCAGCACGCTAAAATCATGCATCGATGCGTGGTACTTTAACCACGGCATCACACAGGATGCATACTCAGAACTAATGCAAATTCTGAATGAATTTGGTGTTAGTGTTAACTGATAAACAACGTGGCCGGGTAGCCGGCCTTAACTAAAGCAAGTGGAGATCAACATGTCAGATACAAGCACAAACGTACATGAGTTTGTCGGCGCCCTAGGCGCTGGCATTTTAGAGAAAAAATTGGCAATCCTGCTTAGCCAGGTTGCCGAAGGCACTGTGCTTCATGGTCGCGGCGCCAAAAAAGGCAAGTTAACTCTAGAGCTAACTTTGCAACAGGTCGGCGAAAACTCTCAAGTGATCGTCAGTCATAAACTAAGCCATTCAACGCCTACAGCCCGCGGTAAAAAGACCGAGGAAGATATTTCTGAAACTCCGATGTATGTTGGTAAGGGCGGAAAGATGACAGAAACCGCACCGCGTGAAGAGTTTAACGGCCAGTTTGCGTTAGTAAAAACAAACTAAAAACCAATCTATTTGCCAGCAGTATCGCTGGCAATAACAAAGCGAAAATAGGAAAACATAATGGAAAAATCAGCGTTAGAACTACTGCAACAAACAGCAAACATCCCATTCGTATTGGGTGAAGTGGCAAAAGCAACTTCAAAAGCGCCCATCGTCGTGGTCCCCCATGGTTATGGGACATTGGATTTAGAGGACGGCATGGAGTGCCGCATGAATTACCGCGGTGTATTCAGCACAGAAAGCGTAGTTGACTACGTTGCCTACATTAAAATTTTTGATGCTGAAGGCTCAAAGTGCTTTATTAATGCCGCAGGAATGAGCGCAAAAACTGTATTTGATCTTGGCGACGTAGAACGTCCAGGGCATCAAAAACACGCCGCTAAATTAAGCCTGGTTCGTACCGTTGCGTATGATGAAGTGCTTAATATTAATGGCAAGAAGCTAGATCAAAAAACGCTGTCAGATTGGCTAGAAGACTGGAAGGACTGTATTAACGTTGTTGGCAATACTGGTGAGCCGCTGACAGCGATGGCGGCTGCATCTGCTGTTAGAAAAATCACTATCGAAGCCAGTCGCAAGATGGACAGCGAAGTTGGAGATTTCTCGGCTAACATGACAGCTCTAGAGCGCATCGAGGCAACAAGTTCAATGGTGATGCCGTCCATGGTGTACTTTACCTGTCGTCCTTATCGAGACTTAACAGAGCGCAATTTCTGCTTGCGAGTTAGCATTCTGACTAGCGGTGAAAAGCCTGTGCTTGTTATGCGAGTGGTGCAGTTAGAAGCCATGCAAGAAGCGATGACTGAAGAATTTAAGGACAAATTAGTCACAATGCTTCTTGAAGAAGAGTGCAATACAACTACGTTAATCGGTAGTTTTAACTAAAAGCAAAAACGCCAGTTTAATTACTGGCGTTTAATGTTAAAATAAATCAATTAACATGGTTTATTGAGGTCTGTATGAGTAATAGCGAACAATTCAAAAAAGATAAAAAATCTAGCATTAACAAAATCAAGGCTGACTTAGATCGCAGTTTTGACGAGCTAAAGAGTGTTATTAGTGCCGTCGAAGTGTCTAGTGATAATCTTGATAATGCTCAGACTCTGAAAAACTTCATGAAAGAAAACAAGCATGAAGATGCAGGTTTGAAGTTAGGCCAAAGCCCAAACACGCTAAGAACGCGCATGAAGTCTAAAGCAGACTGGCGGGTTGCGCACACTGGCGGTAAACTGCGCTGCATACTGATTGACTAACAATTACAGACTAAATAAAAAACACCTTAAATGGTGTTTTTTTATGGGAAAAAATATCTTAATTACGTTTGTAATTATGGTCTATTTAGATTAAGCTGTATTCAGTTAATTGGAGTATACCTATGCAAACATTCAAACAAATTTGCGCATCATGGCACAAAGCCGGCGCATCAATCATCGGCATAACAGATCTCGAATCTGTTTATGGTCTGCGTGTCGAATCAGATCCAGCTACTGGCAGAGTGTTGGGCGCAACGCTTGATAACGAGCCAATAACGCTTACTCAGGCGCTTACGCTACGATACACGCTATCTAACGCAAGGCTTTGGATTAATACTGAAAGCGGTGTATTTGGTTACGAAAACCTTGATCCTGTGATGGCTAATTGCCTTATAGACTCAGTAAAAAATAACGTGTTAGGTGTTAATCATGGCTAAGAACGGATCTCCAGCTAAGCGCAATAAGAAAAGCTGCAAGATGAAGCGGGCCACTCAAATGGCACTTTACGGCACTAGCGACCTGCTATTTGTTTATTGTGGCGGTAAGCGCGAAACAGAGGCCGTGGACAAGAGAACGGGATCACCGGTTGCCATCGGTCCAACAATTGCCACATCGTTGAGTACGTGCCCGTTTAAGTGGCATGTTTACCTGGCTGTTCTGTGTCGCCGACAAGACGGCCAGCAGTACATTAGGAGCGAAGAGGTTAGCGTAAAGCATCCATACTTCAGGAATGCTATAGAAGAGCTTCTTAATGTGCAGCATCAAGAGCTAGTTGCTAAATGCAATCCGCTTCATATCGTCAATATTGCGTGGATAGCATCGACAACGCCTTACGAATTTGATGATGAGTATTGCGATAAGCTCTTCACGTACAAAAACGCCTGGGAGTTTATGACTCCACATCAAGAAGAAAAGCTTAAACGTGAAATGGCAATAATCCCGCGTTGCGTTAAGTGCAAGAAGTTCGTTAAGCGCAGCGTATACCAGTCAAATAACTGTCACTGTAACAAGTGCAAAGAAGGTGAAGTATGAGCATGAATGATTTATTAATCGAAGCACAAAACCAAGTAACGGCACTGACAGCGGAGCGCGACCAGTTGGCGGCTCATGTAGCGCTTTTTAATAAAATAATGCAAGAAATTTCTATTGAGCTAGATGACTCTAATGATGATCCAATACCAGATTTATTATGGGAATTGTTTGCTTTTTCTCCAAAACAAAGCCTTTCAGATATCCGCGCCAAAGCTGTAATGAACTTTGCAGAGGTTAACCGTGGCGCTTATCTAAGTGGTTTTGTAACTGCTGATCTGACAGTTTATGACGTTTATCAGTCAGCACGTAACCACGTTAAAGATAACTATGGATATGACACAAAGCCATGGGATGACGATGACGCAACGACAGCGCGTAACGCATTAAACGAGTTAAGTGCATGTGCTGGAAAGGCTGGCTTTATAGCTGGAGTTCTGCTGGTAAACCCAACAGCAAAAGACAGAGAAAGTCTTAATGATGAAGCAAATAAATACGCTGATAGCATTCGCCAAGCGGCTAAGGATGGTGAGTGATGGCCCTATCTTATAAGCAGTTTAAGTTTTTGGAACTGGCATCGAAAGGCCACAAGTTTCAAGTTGGATCAAATAAAAAAGGGTTCACTGTAGATTCAATCACAAATTACAACCCTACCCTTTATGCCACTATAACGATGAGGAGTTTACTAAAAAGAGAGCTTATAGCAGTAAATTACAATGGAATTTCACTTACTGAAAAAGGTGAAACCGAGTATGCAATTGAGAGATCTAGGCGGAAGGTGAGTAATGAGTGACGCAGAAAAGTTTAAGGAACGTGTCCATCATCAACTGAACACATTTGAAATAAAAGATGCCAAGGAAGTTAGAGTTAGTTCGGCATCGGTAAAGCGGGCAATGGTGCGACGCAGCATTGAAGAGATCCAAAAAAAATTACAGCTACAACGTGAATTGGAGGGTTATAACCTTGAGTGAAGAAATCACATTAGAACCTACGCTGGTGGCCTTGGCAGTAGAAAGAGCGTTAGAAGAAATGGCCCATGCGCAATGGTACAGAGAGGAATCTAAAAAGTGGACGCCAAAGGCAGAGATTAAGCGCCATAGAAGCTTTCTAGCAAAGGCAGGAGATCTACTGTCGAGGATTATCGGAAACTGAAAACACGGGCCTGGAGCCCGTTTTTTTATTATCAATTTATTGCTCAAGTGGTTTAATTAAGCTACAATCAAAAATGAAAATAAACAATAAGGAGCTGTTATGGTAAAAAAATACATGCTCAAGTGGCAACAGCACGCCGGGGAAGGTAATTACATTTTCGGCGAAGAGTGCTTCACGCTTGAAGAGATAATCAACGGCAAGCATCGTGATATCCCTTTTAAGGAATATATCCCTGGCGCAGTGCGTGAGTATACCGGGGTAACTGATAAGTTTGGCTTAGAAATCTATGAGGCCGACAAAATCAGATTTACACCTATCGGTGAAAAACAGGTGCTTGAGCTTAATGTTAAGTGGGCTGACGCTGGAACATGGCTGTTAGTCGGCAATGCAGGTTACTCGACTTGGCGATTTTCACCAGAAGCTGACGGTCGTGATTGTCGCTGCGAAGTTATCAAGGGGTAGAACATGGGTAAAAGGAAAATAGATGAAGTTCATTTTCAAATAGAAGGTGAATTTATCACAGAACATATGCGGTCATTAGTGCGTGAGGGAAATTGGCGCAAAGCACTGGATGATTTAAAGCACTCTTTAATCGGTATAAATAGCGATCAATGCTTTGATATTTTATCTGGTAAGTATCAACTTAAAGGAATAAATACAGTAGATTTTGTACCAGATGACAAACACTTAGATAAAGAATGGTGCAAGAAACAGTATTACACTTATTTTAGAAATTTTTTTTACCATGATGGGAAATTTTATAATCCTTACGGCTGCGTAAGGTACTTAAACAAACATGACTTAGAATTAGCCATGTTAAAGCTAGAAATTAAAGAGCTACCTATTTCAAGTGGGTTTAGTGGCGCAACTGAATCAGTCACAGATTTAAACTATGCCAGGGCAGAAACCTATAGAAAATCATCTAATGACTTTGTTTTTTACTCAAATACTTATCACAACTTTGTTATATCAAGAAAAATAGACAATCCAGATTATCCTATTTGGCTAACTAAAGAACAGGCCGCTGAGTTATCCATGCAACAGTTATCATCTAATCATTCGTTAGATGATGGCGAGTTAGATGATGTTGACGTACTGCGGGAACTGGCAGCCAATAAGCGCATAAATGACAAACTTGAGTCGGCTGGTATTGCAGCACCAGGCGCATTAGATGAATACATAGTAAACCTAAAAAAATCCAAAGATTTTAGCGAAAACATCGACACTATAAAGCAAGAGATAAGCAACCAAGCAGATAAGATCGGCGGCTGGTTAACGCTTGAAAATAGTCAATCAGGGGCTAAATATACCATCCCTAAAAATGCGTTTTATCGCTGGTGCCTATCAACCAATTCAGGTTATCGCGCAATTGAATGGCATCCTGTTTCACCTCGTGGGGTAAAAATGGGCGGGGATGATCCTAACCACACTGATTGGTGGCTTTTTACCGGGTTAAATATGGATGACGCACACAATACAGATAATTTAGAGGTTAAATTTTTCTTTGATATGCGCCACAAATACACGAATTTATTGACTGGGGCAGATCTTGCACTTTTGACAAATAAAAAAGGGCATAAAGGCTTTGAAAGCGCATTTGTTCGCCATGTGAACACACCATTAGAAATTGATCTAATCAATGACAATGATGTAGTGATCATCCCTCAAGCATCGCCAGAATTTGAGGCCGTGGCCCACCGATGTGCTAAAAAAAATTGTGTTCTGATAACCCAAACAGGCGGCAAACTTTGCCATTTAGCAACAATAGGCCGTGAATTTGGATTAGCACTTTATTTGCTTCCAGATGCAGCAAGCAAGTACCCAATGGGCAGTAATGTTTGCATAGACCTAGTTAATGGCACCATTAAAACTTTAGATTTACCAATAAAAGATTTAATGCGGTTGAAACTAACAGGCTTGTTTTATAAATAAATCAAGGGGTAGAACATGGCTAGTAAATTAGAAATGCTTGCTATACGTCACGCTGAGATATCAGCAGAGATTAAAACCAACAAAGACCAAATAGCTGTTGAGCTCGGCTATTGCAATGGAGGTTTGTTTGTAAAGCCTATCTCTGAATCAGGTGAAGATTTTAGTTTTTTGGAAAAATCTAAAAGCATTGCGAGTATAGGAGACGCAACGTGCCTCCATTATGCGTATGAAACATGCTTAGAGTTCAACAAATACAGCGAGGTATATGACGATTGCTATTCTTATGATGAGGTTTTATCGACTTACGGGTGCCGCCACTGTAACAGCGCTAGGAGACTGAAAAAGCACATCGGCGAACTAGGCCGTGAGAAAGGCCGCATTCACTCCGCTATCACTAACATAGGCAAGAGCATTGCCTACTTAAAGGATCTTGGAAATGACTGAACTTGAGAAGATTAGGGAAAGGCTGCGAATCCTTATAACTGGAACTTGCAACACAATTGGCTGCAATGCATGTCCAAACAAATGGCCTAAAGATAGTGATGGCAATTCATGTCAGAGCGATTACTTGATGATGGAAGAGTCAATGGCAGAGCAAGGAGAACAACTCCATGACTAATGAAGAAAGCTTAATCAGCACAGCATGGAATGCGCTCAAAGGAAATTTGAAGAATACCAAGTTTTTCATAGAAGAAACTGACCTTAATCCCCGTAAAGTTTTATACCTTTGCAGGACTGGAGATTATGTGGTTCATTCAAATGCGCCGCTATCATTGCTAAGCCTGAATGAATCTGGAGCAACACAGATATGCACCGTTCAGGAGTTCATTGCATATGATGAGCTGATGCGGAAGAAAAACAGAGCAGTACCAGCAGGCGCAAAAGCTGGATGCCTAGGTGAGTTTACTGTAACAGTTAGCCATGTTTGCCCTGAGTGCTGGCATAACGGATGGAAGCAGGATTGCGAGATTTGCGGCGGTAAATCCGACGAGGAAACTAACTGCTATGACGTAGAGCACGACATACCGTGGACCACTCAAAAAGACATTTGGAAGGCCATCAACGCCTACGACAAGTACGTCGAGCTAATTGCCAAGCAGCAAGAGCAAATCAAGATGCTGCGTGAAGCTATTGATAACGCTTTACGTATAAAAGATTTGTGGCAATTTGCCAATGTAGGTGAAAACTATTACGAAGAACAAGATTTGCTAAACGGAATGAAATCTTCTCTAGAGCAAGCACTATCAGCCACGGAGAGGAATGATGATCAAGGTAACAGTTAAGCCAATGGTTATCACCAAGGTAACCACAACAAACTATCAGGCTATTTGGTTTAAGCGTGACTTCTCAACAATGTCAGAAGGATGGGTAAGAGGAAGATCACGCAGCAAAAACAAAATGAATCGATGTTTTGGGTGTAATTGGCCATTTCAAATGGGAGCAACTGAGCAGGATGGAGAACCGATCCATGTAGTTCACTTTACTGGCGGCATAGGTAATGAAGTAGTTTGTGGTGACTGCCTTAAAAAGCTTTTTGGGGATAAGGCAGATCTTGAGTATTGGAATGTTCAGGAAGAGGATAGCAAGTCGTGACTGAGAAAGAGCAAGAAGCATTTGATTTAATTTTTGGAAAAAATAAGGATGGTGAAAAATGACCGGAATAGTTGAGCTATTAACCTGCGTTGGTAATGAAAACATCGAGTTTCAAAAGCTAAATAGTTGCATTACCAGCGTTAAAGAAAAGAAGAGAGACAAATGCACTGAACTGTCATTTCTTACCCAGGCCATAACGCCTACCGACATTGTGATGGGAACTGCAAAAGTCGGGCTAGTTATATGGGTAGATCAGTCTGTAATCGAAAAAGCATACGAAGAGGCATCTAAAAAATGAAACCACTTATTGAGCTACAAACAAGAATTTACAATCAGAACAAGGAGGCCGGCTGGCATGACAAGCCTCGCTCCTTCAATACCTTTGTTTGCCTATTTCACTCTGAGCTATCAGAAGGCATGGAAGGGGTTAGAAAGGACCAGTTAGACAATCACCTTCCGGCATACCCGATGATTGCAGTTGAGTTGGCAGACTTTGTTATTCGCATACTGGATTGGTTTGGACTTCAGCAAGACGAATCTATCTGCGCTGAACTGCGAGAAATAACAAAAGTTTCCTGGCGTAAAAACTGGGATGAAATGGACTGGCTAGCCGAGATCCACGGAGACGTATCGGCGGCAAAGTATTTTTACGATGTAAGCGGTGAATACGAGATGCCAGTAAACCATCTAAGCAAGGCAATATCAGAAGCCTTTGCCATGGCAAATTTCTATGGATGGGACCTAATGCAAATCATCGAGGAAAAGCTCGAGTACAACAAACACCGCGCAGATCACAAGCGCGAGAACAGAAGCAAGCCAGATGGCAAGAAGTTTTAGGAGGATTCATGAAAGCCAGAAATCAAAGCTCATCGCCAGTAAGCAGCACTATGATGTGCTGCCCGGTAAGCGGACCGGTTAAAATGCTTGAGTATGATAGATCTAGGGTTATCGCTCCAAATAACTCTATTTTTAAGCATGGTGCGAAAGGTGAGTTTGAGGCACTCGTTAATGAAATTGGTGGCATGGAGTACGGGCAGAAAAAAACAGTATCTATGGAATATCTATCATCGTTTGCATCGAGTTATTTTCATAAAGGTAAATGGCATAACCCTGCAGATATATTGCTGAGCAATATTATGGGATCTTCATTTGAATACGTTTATGATGTTAATAGCATGCATGCTGAGGTTACATTTATCAGGCTGGCAAACGGGAAAAATAAAGTTGTAAAAGTGGTTTAGATAGACTATATTTAACCCGCTTCAAAACGCTCCAAAGAAACAAATCAGGTGCAATTCCTCCACAGCTTTGCATACCAAGTGACCGCAGCCGCGGTGATTGCATTGGCAAGGTGACTCTAAATTCATGGGCTAGCTATAAATTGTCCAGCATACCTGTTTGTATTAGAAGGTATATGAGTCATCTTGACCAATGTGATTAACAAAACAAGACTGCAAAATGAGTGATGGCGACACTCATAAATAAAACGTAACGGTGTTACTTGCCACCAGCGAAATCACATTAACAAGTGACCGCACATGCGGTGATTATATTGGCAAGATGATTGAGATTTGTGTGTAACTGAGTATTTGCTGTTAATCAGAGATGCGGCAAGTATTGAAACCATTAGCATGGCGCATCTTGATCAAATGCGTATCGCTCTTAAATGTTACCAGTCATCTTGACCAATGTGATTAATGGGTTGTGAGTACATGGCCGGAAATCACATTCGCCTAAATCCAGTACACGGTTATCAACAAGAGTTACACGCCACTCTGGGCGCCGCGGGGCGAATAAATCGCGGCGCAAACTTATTCGCATGGTGATTGAAATTTGGTTGCAACTGAATTACTACTCGACAGCATAGACGGGGTAGTAATTGAAACCCTCCGCAGGGGGCATCTTGATCAAATGGCTATCGCTCGGGAATGTTGCCAATCACCAGCCGAATAAGTTTAAGGCCCATTAGCTCAGTTGGTTAGAGCAAACGACTCATAATCGTTAGGTCATCGGTTCAAGTCCGATATGGGCCACCATTTAGCGCCTATAGCTCAGTAGGATAGAGCATCCACCTTCTAAGCGGATGGTCGCAGGTTCGAGCCCTGCTAGGCGCACCAATTCAACAAAGCAACAGTAAGGGAAAGCAATGAGAATTTCGCAACAAGCAAGCAGAGCAGTTTTAGCAGCATGTGTCGCAGCAATGGCCGCTGGCGGTCGAGTATCATATGACATTCAGGGTCAGGCCCGCTTTGTTCTGGCTGATCGCTCAACCACTCGCAAGTGCAAAGGTGCTAACGCTGTAAAGGGTAAGCGTCATGCTTCGCTAAAAGCCCGCGCCAACAAGCGCAAATAGCAAGGAGCAACTACAGTGAATCAAATGCAAATATTAGCAACGCAACGCACTATGGCAAGAGAGGCCCTTGCAAAGCTTATTAGCGTTGGTGAGTTTTTTGGTTGTGAAGATAACGACGCTGACCCACAGGGTTCTCAGGAAGAATACGAACAGTGGAGCGCAAAAATAGAAGAGTTTAAAAAGTGGGTTGATGAAGAGAGCCCAATAGCCTAAGCAAAACACCAAAGCTGCCAAAGCCCTCGCCTGAGGGCTTTTTGCTATTCAGCCATACCTTATTAATCCCCTACAAACTAGATACAAAACAATCCTTTCTATATACTGATCACACTGATATACAGAGGTGATCATGACAGATAAAAAATCCCCAAAATCAACCAATAAATCGACCATAGATTGGGAGGTGATTTGCGAGGAATATCTAGCCCTCAAAGAGTCAAAGAAAGACTTAACAATCAAAGGCTTTTGCGCAATGAGAGAGGACCTTGCGTATAACACTGCAAGGGTGAAAATGCCTAAGCTATTGCCCGTGATCATCGAGAGATCACGCGAAGATCAAAGAAGGATCATGCCAGACGGCACCAAGGCGCGAAGAAACAATAATCGAAGTCACAAAGAGTATTTGCCGCGAGAAACTGACGAAACAACAGGGCACGGCATCTACAGCAAATACTTTGACCCTGATTTATTAGACGTGGCCGCTCAAGGAACATTGCACGATGACTTAACACTGTATCGGGCAAAGGCATTGCAGGCACTGAACTACATAACGGGCCTGCACGATAAGATGCAAGAAGCCATGGAAAACGGTGATTTAGAAACAGCCGGGCAATTAGAAGAGCGAGTTAAAACCAGTGACAAGGCTTTATCGTGGTGTTTGGCCCGCATTGAATCGATTGCTATGACGATAAAACGCATAGAGCTTACATCGGTATTGATAGTTAAAGAGCGCGCAAACATCGTTAAGACCAAGGCGCAGATTAAAGCTGTCGTGGCACAAACTAAAAAATTCAGCGCCGAAGGCACGTTGGCCAGGGCTAGAGTTAACGACTTAGGCAAGACTGGCGGCGCGGGAACTGCCGCAGATATCATTAAGGAAATTCAAACCATGCGGGATAAACTCCCGTCGTTCGTAAAACACAGACAAGAGGATTGATTATGGACATTCACATGATTGGGATGTTTGCTGGTGGCGTTGCGGTGGGCGCTTCTGTTGTGGCTATTGTTTTCGTGAGAAAGACAGCCAAGCTACAGCGCAAGATTAACGAATTATTAGCTGAACTGGAATTAACAAAATGAAGGCATACATAGTTTATTACACGGCAACAAGAAGCGGCTCAACCAAGACTAACTCAGCCTTTTATCGAATTGATGGCGAGATAGACAGCGCCGACAAATACGCTCACATGGTTGCCGATATTCAGCGTCATGCGGTAAGCAGTGGACACGCCAACAATGTCGACGATGTTGTGATCACTTCCTGCTCTCTGCTTAACCCAACTGCCGCAGCGGAAACTGAAGCAGAAGCACAGCAACGCGATACGGCAGATATTGAAGGCAAATTAAGCGAGTTACGCAGTGCAATCCTGACTGTTAAGAATACGATTGCCGACCCGAAGATGAAGCAGGCTGACAAGATTAAATACATCGGCGAGTTATTGCAGCCTTACTAATCGGCATAGATGAATGAGTGAGTAGTGTTATGGATAAGAAATTATTTATACAAAACACAGGTGTTGAGATTAAAAAGATAACAAACATTGAAGATCTTATTTTAATGGTTGGTGTTATAGAAAGGATAAAAAAAGGATTTCTATGCTACAGGACAGCGCATGAAGATTGCGACGAAGTACGCGGCAAAGCATGCGATGAAATATGCGAAGAACCTTTGATAATCCAAGATTGCTCTTTAGTCGAAATACCTTTGATCGAATGCATCAATGCTCAAGATCATTCTTCAGAAGATAGCCAAACAGAGTATGTTGCAGAAAAAATAGTTGTTAAAAAGGTTAGCTTAAAGTCTTTTGTTAGAAAAATGAAATCTAGAAAGAGCAGGGCATTTATCAAAAGTGATAAGTGGAAAATAATTAGAAGCATAACAATCGGAATATACGGAAGCTCTTGCATGTGTTGTGGAAAGTCTTTCGAAGATAAGCTTATGAATGTTGACCACATAAAGCCAAGATCTAAATACCCGCGCTTAATGGATGATTTTTATAACCTCCAAGTGCTTTGCGTTTTCTGCAACTTCAAAAAAGGCATTAAAGAAACAGATTACCGACCATTGTCTGTAATTGGAATTAACTGACTAGGACACACACAGAAATGACACATAACAACGCAGCAACACAGCTTTTAAATCAGCTTGGCATTCAAGGCGAAGAACAGCCGCTAAGACAGATGCCTTGTGGCTACAAGGAACCAATCAGCGACGGCAAGACGCTAACTTGTGGCAGCATATACCGCGGTAAGGTTTTCCATTGCCGAGACTGTATGCAGGCCATGTTAGAGAATGCCAGCGACATTGCCCAGGCATGTGTCGAGCTAATGGTTGATGCTGTTAATGAGCATGAGCACGCCGGCGGCGTTAGTGATGGCACTATTGTAGAAATGCAAAACCTGATTGAAGCGATGACAACTGAAGTCGTGGAGAGTTAACAGCCATGCCGCTTGATTATCTGGATGATGAACAAATACTTGCTATGAGCGCCGATGAGCAAGCCGATTACATCAAGCGGGCATTATCAGATCAGTGGTGGCGGCTAAATAACCTTTACTGGATCACCGACAAGAACGGCCAGCGCGTTAAGTTCAGGCTTAACGCCGCCCAAAGACTGCTGTTTGAGAATATGTGGTTCTTCAACATTATCCTAAAGGCCCGTCAGCTTGGCTTTAGTACTGTCGTTCAAATCTTCATTCTCGATTCAGCGCTTTTCAATGAAAACTTAAACTGCGGTATCGTGGCGCAGGACCTTCCGAAAGCGCGGGAGATCTTCCGTACAAAGATTATGTACCCCTATGATAACCTGCCTAATTGGGTGATTGAGGCAGTACCAACAGTGATGAAGAACACCACAGAGATCTTATTCTGCAATGGTTCGAAGATCACTGTTTCAACTGGCTTCCGCTCTGGCACAGTCAACATTCTCCACGTTTCAGAGTTCGCCAAGATATGCGCGACTCGCAAGGATAAGGCCCAAGAGGTGATCGACGGTACGCTAAACGCTGTTCACCCAGGTAACATTGCATTCATCGAGTCAACTGCAGAGGGCGCCGCTGGCCATTATTATGATATGTGCCTCGAGGCCCAGGAACTGCAAAGCGCCGGGCTACCTCTCACCGAGATTGATTTTAAGTTCTTCTTCTTCCCATGGTGGGATGAGCCAAGTTATGTGATGGCAGTGCCAGAAGGCGGGCTAAAGCTAAACCCTACACAGGATAAATACTTCAAGAGCCTTGAGATCTACTTGGGCAAGGCCATACCCGAAGAGAGAAAAGCCTGGTACGTCGCTAAAGAGCGCCAGCAAAAAGGGCAAATGAAACAGGAATTCCCCAGCACTCCAGAAGAAGCTTTCCTTACTTCAGGCCGAAAGGTTTTCGATAACGACGATTTGAACGCGGCTAAAGGCAAGGTGATAGCCCCGATCCTCATCTACGACATAAACACTAAGACGGGCATTCGGAAGGTGGCTAATCGCAGTGTCGACACTTCACTGCTTCAGCGCACGTACACAGAAAAGACGAGCAAGGCTGTTATGAATTACTTGCTTGTGTGGGAAATGCCTGAGCCAGATCTAGAGTATGTGATCGGTGGTGACGTATCGGAAGGGCTCGAGAAGGGGGACAGGTCGTCACTTGATATCCTCGAGAAGCATACCGGCAGGCAGGTTGCCCACTGGTATGGCAAGGTTAGCCCGAGTGAGTTTGGCGAGCTAATCGCTTATCTTGGTCGCTGGTATAACATGGCATTCGTCGGCGTAGAGCGAAACAACCACGGCCATGCAACACTGGCAAAGCTAAGGGAGATTTACCCGCTTGGGTTAATCTACCGTGAAGAGTATATGGATAGGGAGATCGCCGACGACGAAACGCAGCGCATTGGCTGGCATACTAGCGCAGTGAGCAAGGAGATATTGATCAGTGACATGGATGATTCGTTTAAGGCCAACAAATCAGGTATTCGATGGACTGGCACACTGAACGAGTTTTATACTTTCGTGAGGGATGAGCGCGGAAGGCCTAACGCTATGAACGGCGCATTTGACGATCAGGTAATGAGTTACATGATTGCCCAAGTAATGAGAGCCAAAGCGCCTGCTAAACAAAAACCTGTTAAAATCGAAAACAATTCTACTAAACATTGGATGGCAACTTAATGATCCTTACTACTAAACAGCTCGGGCAATTGATGGGCGACATTCAAGCCCAACCAGATTGGCGAACCCCGGCAAACAAAGCATGTGCGTATTACGACGGTGAACAGTTAGCGCCAGAGGTGAAGCAGGCATTAAAAGCAGCAAACCAACCTGAGCTTGTTTATAACCTGATCAAGCCGACCATTAACGGCGTTCTAGGTCTTGAGGCCAGGACTAGAACAGACATGATGATCACCGCCGACAGTCAGGATGATGAGCTAGAAGAATTGCTCGAGGGTGTTAACGAAACATTCAAGGACACTCGCCGCCTGTGTGATGCCGACATTGCCGAGTCAGATGCCTATGCAGCACTTATTAAAGCTGGCCTTGGATGGGTTGAGATCTACAGAAACCCGTACCCAATGCAAAACCCATACAAGATCCAGTATGTTCACCGGGACGAGGTTTTCTATGACTTCAACTCGAAACAGCGAGACCTAAGCGATTGCCGTTGGATATTGCGCCGCAAGTGGTTAGATGTTGACGAAGCAAAAGCACTGGTCCCAGATAAGAAAGATTTAATCGATCGCAGCATATACAACGATTGGGCCGCCCACATTGGCGACGCCAACGTAGAAACGATTGAGGGAATCGACTCAGAGTATAAAGCAGCATGGGCCGACTATGAGAACTTTGGCAGAAAGCAAAGCGAGTGGCTACAGACAGACCGCAAGCGGATATTGATGCAGACTGTTTACTATGCCGTTATTGAAATGAAAGACTTGATGATCTTCGAAACAGGAAGGATCGAAGAGTACGACCATAACAATAAAATGCATAACATGCTGGTGGCCGCTAATCGCGTCGAGCTAACTCGGGCGCCAGTGCGTTACATTCGTGAAGCGTGGTTCATTGGTAGCGTTAAGTGCCGCGATAAACTTTGTGATGCGCCTCAAGGCCAGTTCCCGCTTGTGCCGTTTTGGGGATACCGCAAAGATTCGAATAACATGCCCTATGGCATGATCTCCGACATGATAACGCCGCAGGATGCGGTTAACTTCCGTTACATCAAGCTTACAGCTCAGCTCAACTACAAAAGCATCGTAATGGATTCAGACGCTACCAACATGACGCGCGAACAAGTGCAGCAGGAGGTCCACAAGTCAAACGGTATCGTTGAGCTAAACCCTGATCGCCGAAATAAGAACACCATCGCGGAAGTTTTCCAGGTCAACACCGATACGGGTATCGCCGGGCAGCAATTCCAGCTAGCTAAAGACTCGCAGGAAATGATCCAGCAGTGCGGCGGAGTCTATAACGCAATGCTGGGGCAGGGCCAAGCTGGTCAGTCTGGCGTGGCTATTAACAACCTGATTGAGCAGGGCAGCACAACGCTATCTGAGATCAACGACAATTACCGATTTGGGCGCCTACAGTTAAACCGCTTGTTAATGCTGTATATGTTCGAGGACCTGAAGAAGCGTAAAAACGTAAAGGTCACTATTAAGAAGGACGACCCAACTAAGCGTAAATTGATCGTGCTGAATGAAACTAATGCCGCCGGTAAGCTGAACAACGACGTTACCAAGATTCGGGCCCAAGTAGCACTGGCACCAATCCAGCAAACTCCAACGTATAAAGCGCAAATGGCACAACAGTTAACGCTAATTGCTGGAAGCTTGCCGCCTGAAGTGCAGATGGCGACCATCGATATGGTTCTGCAGTTGATGGATATCCCGAATAAGCATGAGTTCTTAGGCCGCGTCCGCTCTGCTATGGGCATCAAGAAAGACTTTGACAAGATGACACCGGAAGAACAACAGCAAACGCAGCAAGAGGCACAGGCACAAGCTGAACAGCAACAGTTAATGATGCGTAAGCTGGTAGCCGAGGTTATGAAAGAAGAGGCAGACGCCCAAGCCAAGCAAGCCGGAGCACAGGCTAAGGCCCGTGAAATTCAATCTGCCGATGCCAAGGACGCTAAGCTACAAGCAGAAACCGCCAAGATTGTCACAGAGGTGCAAAACATGGATGAGCAAGTGCTCTTGCGCAACGTCAGCACTATTGAGCGCATGAGTCAGGCGTTTGATCAGATAGCTATTTAGTGTGTAATGCTATTAGGCTATTATTGTTAAGCCGTATAAACAACATTAAACAACAGAGAGACATAAAATGACTAGCGATCAAGAAATGCAAAAAGACTTTGAGGCCAGCGGCTCAATCTATCCTAAGGTTGAGGCGTCCGATATTGAAGCGATGATGCAGCGGGTTAACTATGACGTTCACATTGTACCAGGTACAACGACAACCGTTATCACTGGCTATATTCCAATTGGCGCAACCAACTTTACGTTATGCACTGAGATTATGGCATGTGTTGATCCTCGCAACTTTAACGCCGAGAAGGGCGCTAAGTATGGCATCGAGAAAGCAGCTGGAGCAGCAAAAAACAAACTTTGGGAATTAGAAGGCTACCGCTTGGCTTGTGAGATTGCCAAGGCCAACGCCATTACTACGCCATTAGAGAGAGTGATTGCTGAAGCCAATGCTCTAGACTGTAATATCAGTAAGCTTGATGATTTTATTCATAAGAGCCCAATTTATAGCGGGCTAGATAATGAGCAAAAAGAGCTAATGAAACAACAGCTTGCTTTAATGATTCAGTTTTATGGCGTGTTAGTAAGACGTGCCGAGTTAATGCAGGAATTAGTTAAAGGTGCTGAGATATGCCGCTAATAGCTAAGTTCGTCGGTGGAAAGGCCAGAGTGGTAGAAAAGAACAGCGGTGAAATAGCCAGGCACAAAGACGGATCTCCCGTTGACGGTGGCGGGTTTGATTCACTGAACAAGGCAAAAAAGCAGGCTACTGCTATCAACCTATCAAGCATTAAGAGTGGTAAATAATGGAAAGAACACCAGTAAAATCTAGCAATATCAAATCAATTGGTCACGATCCTGAAACTAATAAGTTGCACGTTGAATTTAACAGCGGCAAAGTATTCGAGTATGATGGAGTTACTGCCGAAGATCACAGCTCGCTTATGGCGTGTGAATCGATTGGTAAAGGGTTCCAAAATATTAAAGGCCGTTGCGCCTGCAAGTGCATAAACTAGCAGTATCAACAGCAAAGAGGCCTAGGCTTCTTTTCTGTGTGTATTGCACAATTCGCAGCCATAGCGATAAATGGTACTAGGAGAAAACTTTAAATGGCTAAAACTGACCAAGAGTTACAGCAAGCGATCCTAAACGGTGACATGGTATCTATCGAATCATTCATTGATGAGTTCGAGGATGAGGACGACGATTTAGGTGATGGTGAAGAAGACGTATCAGACTTAGATAGCGATGATGAAATCGATGGTGAAGTCAGTGACGACTTAGAAAGCGGCAAAAAAGCCGAAACCAGCGATGAAGACAAAGCCGATAAAGGTACTGAACAGGCCCCGTCAGCCTACCAACTAGCTGAAACTGAAGCTGATGGCGTTAAGCCTAAGCTTTTGTCAAAGGATGGTAAGCATGAGATCCCTTATGAGGTCCTTGAAACCACTCGTAAACGTACCGTTGAACTACAAGAGCAACTAGCAGAAGAGCGAAGACTCCGACAGGAAGCCCAAGCCAAGCTAGATAAGAACACTCGACAAGCTGAGTTGTTATCAAAACAGCTTCAAGAGGCCGGCATTGATCCTAGTCAATTGCCGGAAGATATGCAGTTAACGCCTGAAATGCTGGAGTCTATCGCTAACGACTACGGCGATCTTGGCAAAGCGATTGCCTATCTTGCATCTAAACAAAACGCTATTAACACGCCGGCAAAGGATAAGCCAGCAAGCGAGCCAGTAGCTCAACAGCCTAACCAAGAGTTCAAAGCGTATTACGACAGTAATCCAAAGCTTCAAGAAATCATGGCTAAGGAAGGTTCAGACGAGTTTGACACGCTTGATATGTTTTACAACAAAGTTAAAGTCTCTCCTGAGTTTAAGGATAAACCACTAGCAGCCCAGCTTGACGAAGCGATGGCCCGCACGATGCGGGTATTTGGTAAGGAGACCACAACAGCCAGTGACGCTAACGCTAATGCAGAAGCCGAAGCAAAGGCAAAGTTGATCGCTGAGGAAAAGCTCAACGCTGTTAGATTAAGTTCCACGCCAGCTAGCCCGAGCGAAGTTGGCATTGCAGAAACAAGCAAGCCCAAAGCTATTGACCGGGCAAGATCTGCAAGCGGGCAAGACCTACTTAATATTATGGCCGAGCTATCTCCTCAGGAGTTAGAGGCCCTTCTTGACGAATCAATGGATTAAAAACTATGGCTATGAAACCAGGTAATGAAAAGGTATTTAGCGCCGCTCTCTTTATGGAGACGTGCCGTAAACACTCCTTTAAAAACATGCTGACTGGTGCCGCTCCTACCGCGGCAAAGTCTAACTCAAACCAAACAGAACGCGGCGCGCCTGTTGTTCGTGTTACCGATTTAAACAGTAAGGCCGGCGATACAGTATCAATGGACGTGTTCCATGAGCTGAGCGAAGGTGTTTTCATCGGTGATGAAAAAATCGAAGGCCGCGGCGAAGATCTCAACAAGACAGAGTTCGAAGCTGTCATTAACCAAGTGCGCAAGCCGGTTAACATTGGCGGCCGCATGTCGCAAAAGCGTACCAGCAAAAACCTAGCGGCAGTTGCTAAGGTACTTCTTGGTAACTACTACCGCGATCTGATGGACGAAAAGATGATTTACCATCTGGCAGGCGACCGCGGCTACCTGGTAGATGCAAAAACCAAGATCCCGCTAGCTAGCAACTCTCGCTTTGCTGAGATCATGATTAACCCGGTAACGGCTCCAACCTATGATCGTCACTTCTACGCTGGCGATGCCACTAGCTTTGAAAACTTGGACTCTGCCGACTTAATGACTATCGAAGCCATTAAGAACATTCGCCTGTATTTGGATGAGTCTAGCAACCCATTACAACCAGTAATGTACGGTGCAGATGAAATGGCAGGTGAAAGCCCATTCCATGTAATGTATATCACTCCTCGCCAGTGGAAAGATATGCAGGACAGCGCGACTACAAAGGACTACAACCAAATGGTTGCGCAGGCCGTAGCGCGTAGCAATGGCTTTAATCACCCGCTGTTCAAAGGCGACGTGATCATGGTAGACAACATTCTTGTTCGTAAGTACAACCGCCCAGTTAGATTCATGACTGGCAACACAGCGAACATTTCTACCAACTCAAAAAATGCTGCTACCGCCGTCAAAGTCGCTGGCACAAACATTGAGCGTGCTATTGTACTAGGTGCGCAGGCTCTGGCTGACTGCTATGGCACATCCGGCAACACCACTCCGTTTAAATACTGGGAAGGTGAAGTTGACCATGGTAATGGCAAAGAAGCCTCGATCTCTTGGTACGAAGGTATGAAGAAGATCCGCTTTGCTTGCTCAGATGGTTATGTCCGTGACAACGGCGTTATCGTTGTGGACTCTGCGGTTAAGGGTCTGTAATCATTAACTAGGCTAAGGGGTCTTTGGGCCCCTTAATACTAAAATTTTACGGGATTTAAATATGGCTACTATTCAAGGCCAATCGGCCAACCAAGGTTTTTACGGCGGTACTCATGGCAACATGTCTACTGCAATTGGCAAGTTCACTGGCACAGCAGCAATCAACGACGTGATCGTCCTAGGTAATCTGCCTCAGGGTTTGATTATTAAGCGTGTATCTGCCGGTACAGCTGTTGCCAACGCATCAACAACTATCGATATCAACGCAGTCAAAGAAGATGGCTCATCAGTCGTTCTTGCTACCGCTCTCGATGTTAACAACAAAGTCAGCTCTAAAGACCTCATGCCAGTTGAAACCGGCTTTAGCTCGGTTGAGATTCAGGCTGTTGTCAAAGGCGGCACCATTGCGGCAGGTTCAAACCTGACGATTTACGTTGAATACTTGGCAGTTGGCACTAAGTAACAAGCCATCTAAGTAACCACCACACAATGCCCGGCTATTGTCGGGCATTTCATAGAGAATGATCGCCATGGAAAAGAATCTACTAGCTAACTCAACAGCAACAACTCAAATCATGTATATCGGACCTAAGGCTATCAAAGAAGATACCGTCTCAGGCTATTACCCTAAAATCAAATTCAAGCGCAATCAACCCACAGAAGTGCCATTGATCGTTGCATCTTCTCTGCTATCGTTTGACTGCTTTGTGCAGGTCGATGAAGACTCTATTGAACAGGTCAAGCGATCTCAAGAAGCAGAAGCAGAAGCGCTCAAAAAAGAGCAGGAGCAAGCTGAACTTCTTAAACAGCAAGAGCTTGATGCCGCCGACACTGTTGTCGTTGTAGATGACGCTGATATCGATCTTGGCAAGCTAACCTTTGGTGCGCTTGATGCGTTTATCGAAGCTAACGAGCTCAATATTCGCCGTGAAGATGGCGAGCCAAAAGAGTTATTTTGCTTGCGCGTGCGTGATGCTTACCGCGCAAAATCAACAAAAGAATAACCAGGACAGAATAGATGGACATTAAAGACTTTTTGCCAGAGCTTAGAAAGATGATTCAAGGCCCATTGCAAACGGCGATGGTAGATGAGCTGCTAACATCGGCAATCAACTTCTGTAAAGAGGCCAAGATCATTAGGCAAACGGCAAACGTTCAAAGCAAGGAAGCAGGCGAAGAGATGGCGATTGTTAGCGCAGATCCGGCCCTTGTACCTTGGGGGGTGGTGTCCGTCTATTCTGATGGCAACAAGCTTAACCGAGGTACTGACTACCTGCAGGACAGCAGAGCCAAGATCACATTTATCAAGAAATTTGATAATTTAACCGTGAATTTCTGGTGTTATCCTACTGACAAGGCGCAGTTACCAGACGAGCTATCTGGCTATGCAACATCAATATGCTCAGGCGCGGCCAGTAAGTTGTTTTTGCAGCCTAGGCGCCAATGGTTTAGCGCAGAGCTTTCAAATTTTCATAAGCGTGAGTTCGTTGAAGGGTATCGAAAAGCTTGGCGAGAGGTCGAGTCTGATGAGTTCGGCGAATTTCAAAACCCAAATGTAACCGTATCATTCTGGATATAAAATCATGGCTAAAGATACCATTAAAGTAATTGTTGATAAGGTAAACGATCAGTTGGTTGATGATGGATTTGTCCGATGGCCTAAAGAAAAGCTGATCGCACTATTCAACGATGCTCAGCGAGCGGTGATAATTATCAGGCCTGATGCCAATGTTATAGAGCACGACTTTATTTGCGTTCAAGGCACAAAGCAATCTCTTCCTGATGACGGAATTAGGCTTGTTGATGTAAGAAACAATGCTGCCGGCTACGCCATTAAATACCGTGATAGAGCTGAAATAACTGAACTTTACCCGGAATGGTACGGGACCAAAGATGAAGCAAATCCAGAAGCATTTATTTATGACGAACGCCAGCCTAAACGCTTTTTTATTTTCCCAGGTGCGCCTGCTGGACTGGTTATAGAAATAGCCTATTCTGCAACCCCTCCACAGCGATTAGCTAGTGAGTACGATGCTGGAGTGGCAGATCTCGATAACGTTTACTCTAACGCGATCATCGAGTACATGCTTTACATGGCCCACTCTAAAGACTTCGAGTATAGCGAGCAAGCCAAGGCTCAAACGCACTTCCAAATGTTTAACGCGATCCTTGGCATGAAGTCAGAAGCTGATATCGGCATGACACCAACTAACAAAAATTAAGGATAGAAAATGTCTTATAGCTGGTTTAGAAGCGGGACCTGTACAGTCGCTAACGGCTCTGATGTAGTACGGTTTCAAAACGCGCAACTTACAACGTCACCGACTAAACCAGTTGAGGGCGACGCCTTCACTATTGACGGGACCAAGTTCTATGAAACGATTTTCATAGGATCTGACTCTGCTGGCGAATATATCAAGCTGCAACAGCCATACAGCGGCGCCTCAGCTTCAAATGCTAAATATGCTATAGCCCGCTTTGCTTCAGGAACTCAAAACGCAAAGCTTGTTGCTATGGCCACAGCAGCTATTAATCAAAAGCAAATAAGCCTGGATGATATGGAAGAGTGGTTCACGTCAACGAGTGACACTGTTGATTTTTCCAATCCAGATGGGTCCATATCTACAATAACCACCTATCACAAGCTAACAAAGGAAATATCAGCTGTTGGAGGTAACTCGGCTGAAATATCAACAGTAGCAGCAAACATAGCCAGCATTACAAATGTTAGCGGCAATATGACTGCGGTTATTGACGCAAAACCTCAAGCAGATAGATCAAAGTTAGAAGCGGATAGAGCAGAAGAAGCAGCGGATAGAGCGGAAGCTGCAGAAAACACAGTTATTGCACAAGGTAACACTCAAGTTTCTAGGGTTTTATCAGAAGGCAATACTCAAGTAGGTTTGGTTGTTAGCTCTGGTGATCAACAAGTATCAAGAGTTATTTCTGAAGGTGGATCCCAAGTAGCACTAGCAACGGCTCAGGCCGACAGGGCCAAAGATGAGGCAGACAAGGCGAGTATATCTGCATCATCTATTTATGGTATGTCACAGGCACAATTTGAAGCTATCAGAGAGCAGAATAAAGAGAAGTATGCTGCAAGTGGTTTTGTTCACTTTGGTAAGCATGCAAAAGCACCACCAACTGCTACACCTATTAATGAGGGTTTGTGGAGTTATATAGATGTTAGCACTACTAACAAACTCTTTATTGGACGAGTATCAACAAGCGTTAAGGATGGTAAGTCAAAAAATGATTCGGCATCAATTAATATCGCAGGAGTAATTTTTGACTTGTCAGCAACTCCTAATGGAGAATGGGACATTAAATTCCCTCAAGCACCGGACGGGAAAACTACATACAACAAATCAACTGGCGTTATCACTACTCACACCACTGTTACCGCAGCCTTTAATGCACAAGCGGCTGACCCAACCAATGTAGAAGTAGTAACTGACCGTGTTGATATGTGGGGATTTGAGGCTTGGTTAGAAGAAGTAAATACAACCAATCCTTACGTCTACCCTAATGGTTTGATTCAATCTCAAGCTACAACTATGGATGGTATTGCCACTTCATCAAGTGCTAGACCAGTTACTTATTATGCTGCTTTTCTAGGGGATACTGGTTCAAAAGGTAAAGGGGTAAACTTCTTTACACTGACAGATGCACAAAAGAAAAAGGTATTAGGTAAGGCTAAGAACAATCTTTACTACTTAGATGATGGTCGGTTAGTTCAGTGGAGGCTGAGACAGAGGACTATTGCTGGAGCTGGTAATAGGGATTGGGAAGTGTTGCAGACGGCTATACCAAATGCGATTCTTTATAGTGGCGCTAACGGATATTTGCGATTGCAAGGCAAATTGGATTCTATCGCAGCACAGTTTGGTAATGATGATGGTACTATTGCCTACTCGCAAGGGTCTTCAAACAATCCAGATTATGCTAGAGGCGGTTTGGGGTTAAATGGGGCTAGAAGCCCACTTTTGTCTGACGGGGCAGAGTGCTACTTCCTAGTCTGTGGCACGGTTAACCGATTAAACCAAGGGGCTTATCATCCTAGTTTTAACCCTAGGGGTGCAAGTCAATTCACCGACTATAGTGGTATGAATGCTGTTTTATGGCACGCTGGCAACCAACCCTTAGTTAGTCAGATTTTGCAATGTTTTAACTACGGCTACGGTTATCCTGTGTCTGGTGGAAACGTAACAACCCCAACAATTTTTGTGGCCACTGGTAACATTGGGGGTTACCCGGGTAGGCCAGACAACCGTTGCTACGATGCCATCTATGCGGATGGTCAAGGTGGAGTTTGTCGTGATATGCGTTATTCTGCTAATGGGGTTGATTCAGTAGACTTTGCAGAAGCAGACCAAAGAGTTAAGAACGGTACGTATAGAGGGTTTGAGAAGTTGGTTTTTACTCGCGCATACCCACCAAGAACAATACAAACCATACCAAATGCTGACGTTGCAGTTACAGGAAATAGGCTAAGAACTGGGCTTTCTCATTCATGCTCGGTTGGTGACTTTATTTATATACATGGCAAAAAGTATGTTGTGCAAAATGCTGTAGACCAGCAAGATTTGCGTCTTGATAGGGATATAGAGCTTGATGGTATGACAGTGGTTGGAGAGGCGAATGGCTGGTATGGGTTTTCATGCCCCATAAAGCTTGTGATATCAGAATCCATAACATCCTCAGTGGGCGGTTCATTCCTGCAAACAGATGTTATTGGTAATCCTGCTAATATCCTAGCTACTCCAGCATTAGCCAATGGTTGGCAAGGCAGTTGGGGAGGATTGCCTTATGGTGGTGGTGTACCCAAGGTTGGTACTAGGAAGATGATTGCTAGCGGGGAACTTACTTATAGTATTAATAATGGCGCCACATGGGGTACAGGACAGTTACCTCAACCCAATGCAGGGAATGAGGTTACATCAACATACAGCGATTATGATATACGTATCTGCCAATACCAAGCCTTCTCTAAGCAGACTGAGAATGCAGTGAATGCACCTGTTTATGGTGGTGATGTAGGTACTGGCAAGCTTTCTGCCACATCTTGGAATGCTGTTGGTAATGGAATGGTTCTACTTGCTGAGTCATGCGCTGGTGTCATTCTTAAAAGCAATAACGGCTATCCCGATATTGATATGGGGATAGCCGTCACCAAAAGCCATATAATCGTTGGCTGTACCCTTGGGCATGACCCAAACCAAAGACCCGAACATCACCCAATTTACATGCAAGCTCCTTTAAACAATTCGCCAGCATTTAAAGCTCTTAACTACAACGTAAATCTAAATCAGCAAGCATTTATCCAGTATGCCTACACCGAGCTTAAACACAACGGTACAAACTGGGGAGATGATGGCAAGGTGACTATTGTTGATAACCAATCAACTAAGACAGACTTAAATGGCAATACCGTTTTAGTGGGTACGGCCAAACTCAAAGAGCCAATCGGTTGGATTAAGAACAAGGTGTAAAGGGGTTCGCTATGCCAGATTTAACGATGTTTTACGAACTCGATAAGTCGGGTTCGCCGGTGCTCGATGAGCACAAACAGCCAGTAATTCTCCATCGGCCAGAGTCAAAATCTCTGGACGATGTGCTTTTGGTCACTCGCTTACATGCCTATAATCCAGCAATGCACCATGTAATCGATAAGTTTATCGGGCTGTACGCTGTCACGCTGCAATGGGATTGGTTAGAGCAGTATCAATACTGGCTAGAGCGTAAAGCTCAAGCCGAGGTGTTGCCAGAGATTGATCTCGATAGCGAGATTGAGCCGCGACTGTTTGAGCCGTTCGCCGAGCCTGCGCCACTGCGCCCCGAGTTGTTGCCGGTGGCGCAGTATCGCGAAGTGTTGCTAATCGATGGCGTGAGTATCGATGAGTATCTATTCCGTGTGGTGCGGGCCAATGCTGTTAACTCGATAACGGTTGAGGTTGACGACTTAGTGTTTGATGGCGATGAAGATAGCCAGCGGAGAATGCTGGCGGCAATCCATGCGTCAGAGGATGCCGGAATTACTTCCACAATTTGGCGGTTAGCGGACAATACAGAGCACGTTGTTACGTTAGAACAGTTAAAGTCGGCACACGCAAAGGCTATAATTGCCCAAGGCAAACTATGGACTAAGGGCTAAATATGCCAGTTATCAGGCTAGACACATTCAAAGGCGAGATCCCAAGCTATTCAGCAAACCTACTTCCCAATGATGCATCGGCCTACGCGCTAGATTGCCATTTCGATGACGGCACGCTAAACCCTATCATGGTTAACCTAGACACTGGCGAAAGTGTTAACTCAGGCACCAAATCAATGTACCGTTATGAGGATCAATACTGGTTTTCGTGGACAGTAGACGTTGACGCAATAAAAAGCCCAGTGGCAAGGGATCCATGGCGCAGGGTGTATTGGACTGATGGGGTGTATCCAAAAGTCACATACAACACTATCTTTAATGGTGCAGGAACTTTGCCATCTAATAGCTATCAGTTAGGAGTACCTGCCCCAACAACATCACCGACAATCACCTCGTTCACTAAGCCAGTTGATATTGAAAGCGCTGTAACTGTTTTCTATGTGACAACGTATGTCACTGAAGCAGGAGAAGAGGGGGCGCCAAGCCCTGTATCTGCTAGGGTGGAGTGCGCCCCTATCGGTGTCGAGGTTGACTCGAGTTCAGTTAGAAACTTAACACTAAGCTTTGAGAATGGGGCCTTAAAAATAGTCGATGCTGAAGGAACGGCCGTAACTGATTTTACCTATTCAAATGGAACAATATCTTGGAGCGAAAAGGCGCCAGCAAGTGGAAAGGATATGTCCGTAACCGCTTCTCAGGTTGATGTGTTTGGCGCTATGACGCCAACTGTGAAGTACACAGCGAAGGTTGTTGCCACAGCAGGCACGCCAATACCAAACAACCCAGTAGCAGGCGCGCCAACGGTTAACATAATTAGCGACGCAAATAACGACGGCTACTTAGTGCCATCAGAGATCCAAAATGGCACAGTTCAAATTTCTATCTTATTCAACGATGCAAACCTTAATGCTGGTGGCTATGCATCAATAAAGATAGTCAACGGCGGAGGTTCTGACGTAGCAAGCGAGGAAACCGGACAGGTAACCTTGTCTATACAGACTCCAGGCGTTAACAGAAGCAATATTCAAAGGATCCACCTGTACCGCACAACTGCATCGGGTGACTTTTTATTAGTGGCAAACCTTCCAATTAGCCAGTCTACGTATGTCGATAAGTTGTCAGACGGCAAGTTAGGCGGGATATTATCCACTGAAACTTATGCCATGCCGCCAGAAGGGATGAAAGGTCTTTGCTCAATGCCCAACGGCATCTGTGCTGGCTTTGTTCAGAACGAGGTTTTATTTTCAGAGGTTTATTTGCCTTACGCCTGGCCTGAAGAATATCGCTTCTCTATCGATTACGACATAGTCGCAATTGAGCCAATAGGATCTAGCTTGGTTGTTGGCACTACTGGCGATCCTTATCTCTATACCGGTATTAGCCCAGGCAACATTGCGGGCCAGAAACTTGAGATTGCTCAGGCGTGTGTATCAAAAGCGTCGATGCTAAATATTGGTTACGCGGTCATATACGCTTGCCCTGATGGATTGGTTGCCGTGGCGCCAGACGGAATTAGGCTGGCAACTGAAGAGATTATCAAGCCAATGCAATGGCGCAACATGTTAGATCCTTCAACTATCAAAGCGTACAGGCACGAGGCTAAATATATTGGCGTTCATAGCACTGGCGCGTTTGTGTTCGATATCGTTAACGGTGATTTTAGGCATCTTAACGACAGTTGGAATGCCGGGTTTACAGATCCAAAGGATGACACGCTATACATCGTCGACAAAACAAATGGAAGTGTTAAGAGATTCAGGGGCGGAAATACACCAAAGACGCTCACTTGGAAGTCAAAAGAGTTCGACGCTATAGCTAAGTCGTTTTCATGCTGCCGCATTGTTAGCGATGACATTACCAAGGTTGAGTTTAATTTGTTTGTTGATGGCGTGCTGGCTTTTACAAAACCTAAGGGACAAGTTAAGCAAACATTCACACTGCCGTTTGTTATGGGTGACAAGTGGCAGTTTGAATTGAAATCAGATTCACGAATAGAGAGCGTTAAGATTGCAACTTCAAAGCAGGAGCTTAAACCTTAATGGCCCTACCATCTAAACGTTTAACCCGCTCGCCAAGCGGGGCAATGGATCCGCAAACGCAGGCATTGATTGAAAACTTGGAAATCCTTAACGGCGCTCGCGGAAAAGGAATGGATCGCGCCGTTCTTGTTCGTGACCTAGTTGATCTCGATTTGGCAAATATCAGAGTTGGCGCAGGCGGTGTAATCATCCCAACAAAGCCAGGCACAGGCGGCGGGCTTGGTGATGGAGATATTCAGGTTGATCCGCCTGAGGTGCCAAAAGGCGTAAAGGCTAGCGGCGGCTTCTCAACTATTCTTGTTGAGTGGGACAAACCAACATACTCTGGCCACGCATACACTGAGATATTGAGGTCATCCACTGACGACTTCAGCACGGCGGTTAGGTTGTCGACGACAGCGGCTAACCTTATTAGCGATCAAGTTGGTTACGGAAAGACTTTCTTTTATTGGGTTCGATTTGTAAACCTTCTCGATGTTAAGGGTCCTGTTCAATCAACTAACGGCGTTAGAGGGCAGACTCAAGAGGACATAGGCGACATTCTTGACAAGCTCAAAGGCCAGATAGATGAATCGTTTCTCACTCCAGAGTTTAATAGCAAGCTTACCGCCATAGGGGACCTAACCAAGCTAAATGAACAGGGCCTTGCAGAGCTTGAAGGTAAGGTTATCGACTCAAACGAAAGGGTTGACATACTCAGCGCAGAAGCAGAGATCTTGGCTGAGGCTGCACTTGAGGCTGCGACTGGTGTCGATAACGAAGGGATCAAGCGACGCAAGGTTACGGCAGAGATAAAGCTAACCCAAAAGACCATTGTTTCAGACCTTGGCGCTCAAGCAACTCAAATTTTAGAGATAACTGCGAGAGTAGATAATAACTTTGCCGCAATAAACGAAACCAAAAACGCAGTTATTAAACTTGATAGCGATACCAAACAGGCTGTTGAGTCAATAACGCAAAGGCTTGATTCTCAAAAATCAGAGATCGACCAGAACAAGTCTAGCATTACAAGCCAGTCTGAAACCCTCGTCCTCATCAATAACAAAGTAGAGCAAAATTCTGGGTCTATAGGTGGGTTGAGCACTTCAATAACCTCAATAACAAACAGGTTAGATTCTCAGGAGTCTCAAATTGGCGCTAACACGGCAAATATAACCAGCCAAGGACAAACAATTGTTACCGTCAGCGGCGTTGCCAACTCTGCAAACGCAACCGCAAACCAAGCAAAGGATGATGCTGCAGTAGCAGCCTCAAAAGCTGCTGAGGCTGCAGGCATAGCCAACGGAAAAGGTAAAGTCATCATCCAATCATCGGAGCCAGCAACGGCTGATAGATTGGAACAAAACTTATGGATCGACACTACAGGAAATCAAAATACTCCAAAAAGATGGAATGGCAGTAGTTGGGTTGTAGTTACAGATAAGGTGGCAACTGACGCGGCAGCGGCAGCGGTAGCGGCAAAGAATGCGGCTGATGCTGCAGCGGCTGCAGCATTGGCAAACGCTCAAAAAATAGAAGTGGTCTCTGAAACACTTTCACAGCTTCAGTCAAAGGTTGGTGAAAACACCGCCAACATTACAACTAACAGCCAAACTATTGTTACAGTTGATGGAAAGGCCAATTCCGCGCAATCATCGGCTGACGCTGCTAACGCGGCAGCGTCGGCCGCACAATCAACGGCAAATTCTAACGGCCAATCGATAACAGTTCTGTCTCAGCAAATGACCACGCTGACAAGTGAGCTTAACGGTACTAAGTCACAGGTCACGCAGAACAGCCAGACGATAGCGACAATCGACGCAAACGGCGGTACAGCATATCAAGCACAATGGGGTGTTAAAGCTAGCATTGGCGATATAGTTGCAGGCATTGGCTTAACGGTTAAGAAGGAAACAGGCAAGCCTGATATTACTCAGTGTACAGTTATTGCTGGCCAGTTCTCTGTCGGCGTAGCGTCTACAGCTGGGGCCGCTACAGTTTATCCGTTTATTGTTGCCAATCATCCTACAACCGGTCAGCCCGGAGTATTCATCGATACTGCTTACATTAAGGCAGCAAAGATACAAGATCTAGTTGCTGGAGAGGTTATAGCTGACAACATCAAAGCGGCTGCAACGCTGACAGCTCCGTACATTAAAGGCGGGCGCATTGAGATAGGAAGTAGATTTGCTGTAGATGAAAACGGCAATTTAACGGCAACAAATGGCAATTACTCTGGAGTGGTTAATGCAACAGGAGGAACATTTAATAACGTTACAATTAATGAAAACTGCGATGTTAAAGGAACTTTGTATGCAAAAAACATCATAGGAAACATTACCAGCATAAACAGAGTAAACGCCCCGGAAGGGGGAAGATTTTATTTTGAAAAAATAACATCTTCAAACCCAAGATTCCCTTATAAAAAGCTGGTAACACTTAACATAGACCCTTCAAAAATGGATAGGTTTATAGACATAACAAACTTTGAAATAGGGATGGGAAACACCTTAATCGGAAATGGAAGAGTTTTCGGCGGTGCAGTTCAAGCGAGATCAGCAAATGGAACAGTGCTTAAGAATTGGCCGATATCAGTTAACTTTGCTGGCGGAGCATCTGTAAAGTTAGTAGGAAGAGATTTCCCGCTGACAGGAGACAGATCAACAAAGGTTGTAAATTCTATACCTCTTCCAGCTGGAGAAACTGTTATTGAATTTTGGATGAGTATTTTTTCAGGTGACACAATAGGAAATACTCTTATAGAGGTAATTGCGGCTGTTGGATATGCCGGTGCAGACGCTTCATATTGGCACTATGGTAATTTTGTTGATGTTACATCAATGCTGCAAAGTGGAACTACAGGGGCGTGGATAACTTGATAGCAAAAGTAATTGATATTATTGAAGAAATATCAGAATGCAATCATTATGCTAAAAGAGTTGTTGATCTTATTTGTTCTGGTGAAGCGCATTTTTTTATGGTAGGAGGAGGGTTCATTATACTTAGGCCAATAATCAATAACGATATCGCAACTGTTCATGTGGAGTTCGCCTACTCTGTAGATGGAATGTCATTCAGGAACGGTTTTGATTTTGTTTGTTGTCGGGCAAAAGAAATTGGCGCCAATAAAATAACCTTTCAGACCAAAAATGGTAAGCTTGCTAGGTTAGCCAAAAAGCTTGGATGGACGAAAACCGATGAGCATGATTGCTTATCTAATTGGGAATTTACAATAAGGGGTTAATCATCATGGGTGGTGGACCGGATGAAGTAAAAGAAACAGAATATCAAAAAGAGCTAGCTAACATTGCCAAAGAAAAGTGGGAACTATCTAAGCAAAACTTGCAGCCTCTTGAAGATATGATGATCGCCAAGGTAAGCAAAGGCGTAACGCCAGAGCAAAGAGCTAAGGTGAGCGGTGCTGTAGGTACGGCGCACCAAAAGCAATTCGGCGAAGCCACTAAGCAAGCCACTAGCCAGTTGTCAGCTACAGGCGTAGATCCAACGTCGGGCAAGTTCAAGGAGTCACTTAGCGACATTTCTAGGTCTGGCGGAGCGTCTAGGGCTGCCGGAGAGGTAGAGGGTGAGGCTGGGCTTCAGTCAAACCAAACTCTTGCAGAAATGAACATGCTACGCGTCGGTGCTGGTAAGGCTACTCAAGCCCAAGCTGGGCTAAGTGATGTTACTCGGCGGGCTGCACAGAAAGCGGAGCAGCAAGCGGCTATAGAGTACCAAGAAAACCAAGGTTTAAGGCAGTTGGCCGGGACAATTGCTGGTGCTGCTGGTACGTATTACGCACCTAAAACAAAAGCAAAAGGATAATCAAAATGGGCATAGCAGACTTAACACAAGCTAAACTTGCAAGGGAGCAGTGGGAAAGATACCGCCAATCCTACGCACCAATGCTAGAGGCAATGTCGCAGGATCTGCTTAGCGGTGAAAGCCTTAAGCAATCGTTATCTTTAGTCCCTGAACAAACAAGCCAAGCATTTGATTTGCAAAAAGCAAACCAGCAAATGAGCATGCAGCGAATGGGGTTGTCTGGCGAAAGCGCATCTGCACAAAGACAAACTGATATAGCTAAAGCATCATCACAGGCAGGCGCAGAAAATGAACTAAGGAATTTCTACACAGATCTGAAGTCTCAGGCGATATTAGGATCAAGTAGCTCTATGAATAAACAGCTTGCGGGGAATAACTAAATGAGTCTTTTAGATTTAAAAAGCTCTATGCAAGGAGAGGCTATACAAGGTATAGGCCAATCTGAACAAATGGAGCAAGAAAGAAAAATGCTCAACGAACAAAACAAAGCGCAAGCCAAAACGCAGACTATGTCTGCGGTTGGGACTGGAGCGGCAATTGGAACAACCATATTGCCTGGCTGGGGAACTGCCATTGGTGCTGGCGTTGGCTTTCTAGCAGATGCGCTACTGTAGCTAGTAAAGCGGACGGATACTTCCATGATTGCGGTGGTATCCGTACCTAATCTCTGCTGACTTTCTTGCGCAGCAAGCGTCAAAAAAGTTTTCGTACCTACCAAGGCTTATTCTTTTTTTATCTAAACTAATCCTAACTCTCCATAATCCGCTTTTACTTTCAAAGC
>Ga0247725_1000226_pt1 | contig 56667 bp, 48 predicted proteins | sample OKSTACKMCFT3sol_FD_183021 | JGI IMG/M metagenome (GOLD analysis project Ga0247725, IMG submission 183021) | Subsurface sediment microbial communities from gas well in Oklahoma, United States - OK STACK MC-FT3-sol | ecosystem: Environmental > Terrestrial > Deep subsurface > Rock core/Sediment...
GTGGACGAACTCGCGACAGTACCGGGAATTTCCAGGCAACAGGCCGAAAAGATTTACCAGGCATGTCACAATAACTAAAAATTTGTGCCGACTTTGAGAAGTAGTGTTATGTGGAATATTCCAAATCTGTTGACTCTGTTCCGATTGTGCTTGATCCCGGTTTGCTTATTCTGCTTCTACTCTGAACTGGAACACGCCCGCTTTTTTGCAGCTTTCGCTTTTTGGTTTGCGGCTATCACCGACATGCTGGACGGCTATATCGCCCGTAGAATGCAGCTGATGACTCCTTTTGGTGCCTTCTTAGATCCTGTTGCAGACAAACTAATGGTTGCAGCTGCTCTGGTACTCATAGCTGTGGATATGCAAACGCTGTGGGTGACTATTCCGGCTTTTATTATGATTAGCCGCGAGATTTTAATTTCAGCTTTGCGCGAATGGATGGCTGGGGTAGGGCAAAGAGCTCAGGTCGCGGTGTCCGAAGTCGGTAAATACAAAACAGCTGCTCAGATGTTGGCGTTGATTGGTCTGATTTGGCAACCTGTGGATTGGTTGACTGATTTAAGTATGGCTTTGTTGTACATAGCGACCTTATTAACTGTCTGGTCAATGCTGGTGTATCTGAAGGCATCCTGGCCGGCGCTGAGTAAATAAGCAGGAAAAGTTTGTAAAAACAGCAGTGAAGCTAATTTTTGAGCAAACGAATTTAAAAGCATAAATTTGTGGTTGACGTAAAAGCATAAACCAGTAGAATGCGTCTCGTGTTACGGCGAATGGTCAATATAAAGCGGGCATAGCTCAGTTGGTAGAGCGCGACCTTGCCAAGGTCGAGGTCACGAGTTCGAGCCTCGTTGCCCGCTCCAAGTCGTACGCCAGATGGCGGGTTGGCAGAATGGCCATGCAGCGGATTGCAAATCCGTCCACCTCGGTTCGACTCCGGGACCCGCCTCCATTTAACGCAGTAGTGTTAAATGAGCTGGCTGTAATGCAAGTTGAAAAGTGTTTGCCCGGGTGGTGAAATCGGTAGACACAAGGGATTTAAAATCCCTCGCTCGAAAGGGCGTGCCGGTTCAAGTCCGGCCCCGGGCACCATCTCAGCTGAATGCGAAGAGATGGAGCAGAATTGTTAAACCAAAACAGTTCTAAGTGATTAAGACATGCCTAAGCGGGCATAGCTCAGTTGGTAGAGCGCGACCTTGCCAAGGTCGAGGTCACGAGTTCGAGCCTCGTTGCCCGCTCCAAATTCAGAAAAAGCAGCCTTCAGGCTGTTTTTTTCATTTTAAAATCTGTAAAAATCCTCTTCTTCCTTTAGGTTTCTACTTGATCAAAAAAAGCGGCCTAAGCCGCTTCTGTTGAATGGAATTTGATTAGCTCACTAACTGTGGGCCTAACCACAGACTAAACAGACTAATAGCCACTATACCAATCAGATTCAATACCAAGCCAGCTCTAACCATATCTTTAATCTGTAGCTTACCAGAGGCAAATACTATAGCGTTGGGGGGCGTGGCGACAGGCAGCATAAAGGCAAAACTGGCAGCGAGAGCTGCTGGCACTACTAAATACAGTGGAGATAACTCCATAGCGACGGCTACAGGACCAAGCAGGGGTAAGAAGGCCGCTGCTGTTGCAGTATTGCTGGTGACCTCAGTCAGAAAAATAATCAAACTGGTGACGGCAACTAAGAGCAGGATAGGCGGAACACTGTCTAATAACTGCAGTTGTTGTGCTAAGAGTTCAGCCACACCGGTTTTTTGGATTTGATCAGCCATGCTTAGACCGCCACCGAATAGCAATAATACGCCCCAGGGTAGGTTCTGGCTGTCTTTCCATTCCAATAACGCAGTGTTAGAACCTTCTTCCCCAGGTAGTAAAAATAATAATGCTGCGGCACAAAGTGCTATTACAGTGTCACTGATCGGCAGCCCTGTCCATTTCATTAGCCATTGCTGGCTTATCCAACTTAATGCGGCAAGTGCAAATACCATCAGCACCAGTTTTTGCGAGCGCGACATCAAGCCCAGCGCTTTTAATTGTGTCGCTATGTCATTTTGATCTGCATCTGACTTCGGCATACGAAAATGAATTTTGGTCAGCCATAACCAACAAACAAACAGCATAGTGATGGCAAGTGGCACACCCACTATCATCCAGTCTGCAAAGCGGATTTGAATGCCATAACTTTTCGACATATATGCAGCCAGTAAAGCATTAGGAGGTGTGCCAATGAGAGTTGCTACACCTCCTATACTGGCACTGTAGGCAATCCCCAATAAAACCGCTTTACCAAACTGATCCTGGGTTGAAGCATTTGCCATTGCTATAATGGATAAGCCTATCGGCAGCATCATCACGGATGTGGCGGTGTTGGACATCCACATGGATAAAAAAGCAGTCACGCCCATTAAGGCTGCGATTTGTAGGCCAGGTGAAGTTCCTACCAATGACAGTGCTTTTAGCGCAATTCTCCTGTGCAAATTGGTTTTTTCCATGGCAATAGACAGGAAAAAACCACCAAAAAATAGAAATATTAACGGATGAGCATAAGGGGATGTTGCAGCATCAAGCTTATCTATACCCAGCAGAGGAATAAAAATCATAGGAAGCAAAGAGGTGACAGGGATAGGCACTATCTCTGTGATCCACCAAAGCACCATCCAGGCCATTAAGCCTGTGACCATCCAGGCGGCTTGGCTCATTTGAACAGAAGGCGGTGGAATAATGACCGTTAAGAGTAATAAAAGCGGTCCACAAAGCAAAAGTAAGCGGCTGGTTAGAGGTGACATATAAAATCCTTACTAAAAGAAACCGGAGCTAAGCTCCGGTGTGGTCAGAAGTAAAACTTCAGGCCGAAAGCGGCCGCATGATCTCTATCGGTTTCGAAATTGAGTTTGGACAGAAGCAGATAAGTCGTCAAATTGTTTCGCCATTGGTAATCCAGCCCTATAGTCGTCAGACGGGCGTTTTCACTGTGCCTGGTTTTACTGTCGTCTTTTTGCCACTGTCCTTTATAAGTCCAATCACCTCTTTGATAGCTAAGCTCCGCTAACCAGGCGTCGCCATCGATGCGGCGGAGCAGATGTTCGCTGTGCTGATACATCAAGCCTGCAGCCAGAGTGGCACCATCGGCTTGCCACAAAGGCAACTGAGCTAACAATCGCTCCGCCGAAATGTTGTTTAATTCATCGCTGCGCCCATAGGCCAGATACAAGGGGTATTTTTTCAGTGCCGGGTCGCCATAGCCCAGAACCCAGTCATAACCACCAGCGGTTTCGTCGCTGGCGCCTGTCTGATAGGTTGCTGACAGGTTAAAACCTTCAACCACAGGAGACTGGTAGCCGACTATATTCTCAAGCCGATCCTGACCTGGTGTAATTTGCGCTATATCGGCTAATGTCTCGTTAAACAAATCAATTTTGCCTTCAGATTTTTTTAATTTGGTGTCATTTTTACCAAACACTAATTCTCCGTAGCGTCCGGCAACACCTATATAGGTGTTGCGTGAACCTAACTTATGATCTCTGTTAGCGTCATCCAGGCCATTGACTTGCCACTCATACACAGCGATTAAATCGAGCCCCTCGGTCAGTTGCTGCTTCGCTTTTAGACCGAAACGAGAAAAGGGGGCTTCAATCTGGCGGCCTTGATCAGCATACCTATACAGGCCCTGGTCAACATCCAATGCCTGCAACTCAACTTTACCGTACCAATCCCATTCAAAAGCACCGGCGGCTGAACTAAAAGCCAGGGACGAACAAATAGCCACTGATAAATAGCGCTTAACCATGTTGTACCTCTGCTTTAGCTGAAGTTGTCGCAGCTATTGTCGCTGAGGCATTTTTTCCTGCTGGAGTGGCACCTTGAGCCAGCTCTTTATCCAGCGTCGCTGTGTCTAACTCACCACACCATTTAGACACCACTATGGTGGCTACACCGTTACCAATAAGGTTGGTTAAAGCGCGTGCTTCAGACATAAATCTGTCGATACCTAAAATCAAAGCTATACCAGCAACTGGCACTGAGCCAACAGATGCTAAAGTAGCAGCTAAAACAATAAAACCGCTGCCGGTAACACCTGCTGCGCCTTTTGAGGTCACTAATAGCACAGCAAGTAAAGTCAGCTGCTGGGTCAAGTCCATTGGCGTGTCAGTCGCTTGCGCAATAAACACAGCAGCCATGGTTAAATAAATGGCTGTACCGTCTAAGTTAAAGGAATAGCCTGTCGGGATCACTAAACCTACAGTAGATTTAGTTGCACCCAGCTTCTCCAGTTTGGCCATCATTCGTGGCAACACAGATTCAGAAGAGGAGGTCCCTAAAACGATCAGCAGCTCTTCTTTGATATAGCGAATAAATTTAGTGATAGAAAAGCCGTGGTAACGACAAATTGAACCTAAAACTACAAAGATAAAGACTAAACAGGTCAGATAAAAGGTTGCCATCAAACCGGCTAAAGACCACAAAGTGGCAATGCCATATTTACCTATGGTAAAAGCCATGGCTCCAAAGGCGCCAATAGGAGCCACTTTCATCAGCATATGCACTATAGCGAATAACACTTCGGAGCTTTTTTCGACATAACTAAAAATCAGATTTTGCCGGCCGCCTAAACGTTGCAGCGCAAAACCAAACAAAATAGAGAAAAACAGCACTTGCAGCATATCGCCACGGGCAAAGGCGTCAAATACACTGCTTGGGATCACATTCAGTAAAAAGTCAGTGGTGCTTTGCATCTGATCAGGAGCTGTGTATTTACTGATGGATTGCTGATCCAGGCTCGCTGGGTCTATATGCATTCCGACGCCAGGTTTGACAACATTGATCACCACTAAACCTATCACTAAGGCGATGGTTGAGACAATTTCAAAATAGAGCAGGGCGTAACCACCCGTTTTTCCGACTTTTTTCATATCTTCCATACCTGCTATACCAACAACAACGGTACAAAAGATAATGGGCGCAATAATCATTTTAATCAGCTTGATAAAAGCTGTGCCCAGAGGCTGCATAGCTGCGCCAAGCTCGGGGTAAAAATGACCTAATAAAATACCTATACTGATGGCTACTAACACTTGGATATAAAGGCTGGATAACAGCTTTATGGCTTTATTTTTCATTGTTATTGTCTCTCTGATTATGGAGAAAATCTCCCTGTCAGACAGTACAAAGCAAAGAGGAAGCCAGCTTTTTAAAGTTAAGAATATTTATGAAATACAATCAGTTATGTTAATTTCTTTTATGGCAGGCACAGCTTTGTGCGGATTTCCGCACAAAGTGAAATGGACGCTGTCACCAAAGCCACACAAGGCTTTGATTAATCTTCTTGTTTATCCAAAAAGTCACGACGGGTCAGTTGGTACTTGGCCATTTTGTCGTACAAGGTTTTGCGGGGGAGGTCGAGTTCGGCCATCACGGCCTTAATCGCACCTTTGTGTTGGTTTAACGCTTCTTCCAGTAGCATTTTTTCATAGTATTCAACGCGCTGTTGCAAACTCATGCTACCTGTAATGCCGTGCTCGGCTTTGTGTGGTTGCTGATTAAAGGCTATATCAGCTCCCATTAAAACATAACGTTCAGCCATATTACGCAGTTCGCGCACATTACCTGGCCATTGATGCTGGGCGAGTTGTTGTAACTCTATGCTGCGCAGAGGAATGTATTCCTTATGAAAACGCGCTGCTGCTATCCGGGCAAAATGCGAAAACAACAAAAACACATCGTCTTTACGCTGGCGCAGGGCCGGCAGGTGCAAATCGACCAAACTTAAGCGGTAATACAAGTCACTGCGGAACTCTCCGGTCTTAGTCAGCTGTTTTAAGTCGACTTTACTGGCGGCTATAACGCGGATGTCTAATTCTATCGACTGGTTTGAACCTAATCGGGTGACTCTTCGCTCTTCCAGCACCCGCAGTAGCTTCACCTGTAAAGATAAAGGCGTACTTTCAATTTCATCCAGCAGCAAGGTGCCGCCATTAGCAAATTCGAACTTGCCGATACGTTTTTTATCAGCACCAGTATAAGCGCCGGCTTCAGCACCAAACAGCTCACTTTCAATTAACTGTTCAGGAATAGCGCCGCAGTTGATAGCGACAAAGTTATGCTGGCGCCTGTCACTTTGTTCATGCAGGTAGCGTGCAACCAGCTCTTTACCTGTGCCAGTTTCGCCGTAAATAAGCACATCAGCTGGCGCATTGATCACGGCATCCAGCGTATAGCGCAGCTGCTGCATAGCCGGGCTTTGACCTAAGATGCGCAAACCCGGCTGTTGCTCGCGTTCAACCGCGGCTTTTAACTGACGGTTTTCCAGTATTAAATGTCGTTTTTCTAAAGCGCGGCGGCTTACTTCCACCAAATGATCATTATCAAAAGGTTTTTCTAAAAAATCATAAGCTCCTTGCTGCATTGCTTTTACAGCTAAGGAGACAGCGCCATAACCTGTGAGCATCACAACAGGTATTTCCGCATCTATGGCATGGATTTTCTGCAGTAGTTCGAGACCGTTTAAGGCAGGCATATGCATGTCGGTAATGACAATGCCTGTGAATTTTGTGCTGATCCGGTTCAGCACCTCAGCCGGATTTGCAGTGGTAAAACAAGCTAAGTCTTCGAGTTTAAATAATTGACTAACGGCGCTGCGGATATCTGTTTCATCATCAATAAAAATGATTGCTGGATTTTGTTGTTCTTGATGCGCCATTTAAGATCCCGTTGCAAGCAAAAGTACAATAATAAACTCTGCTCCACCTTGCGGAGCGTTTCTGACTTCAAGGTGACCACCAAAAGATTGCACAATTCGTTGTGAAATAGAAAGTCCCAATCCAAGCCCGTCTCTTTGTTTGGTGCTAAAAAACGCCTCAAAAATGCGTTCTAAATGATGAGGCTCTATACCTGGCCCCTGATCTCGGATATGAATACTAACTTGCTGAGCCTGGACTCTGACTGCAATATGAAAGGCCGCATCGCTGAACCCAGCCATAGCCTGCACACCATTGGTCAAAATATTCACCAAGACTTGTTCCAGCTGAATGCTGTCCGCCAGAACAGCGGGGGATTGCTCAGGCAGTTGCAGCCGTATTTTTACCCCTTGTTGCTGGCATTGGTGCTTCACTATACCAAGCGCATCGAGCACTAGTTTGTTGACCTGCACCAGCTGGTTTTTACCAGAGCTTTTGCGGCTGAAGTCTTTAAACTGGGCCACTATCACACTCAAACGCTGCATCAATTGTCGCATCGCCTGAATATTGGTTTTGGCATCGTCCAGATAGCCTTTTTCGAGCAGTTTTTCTGTGGTTTGGGCATAACTTTGCAGAGCGGTCAGCGGCTGGTTTAATTCATGATTTAGCGAGGCAGACAAAGCGCCTATAGTGGCAAGCTTAGCCGTTTGCACCAGGTGCTGTTCGGTATGCGCCAGTTCAGTTTCGGTTTGTTCTCTGCGTTCTATCTGACGTATCAATTGCCTGTTCGTTTCCGCCAGGTCTTGAGTACGGGCTATAACCCTTTGTTCTAACTGTTGATTATGCAGCACTAATTGCTGATGACGTTTTTTCCTCTCCCGTCTAACCCAAATGGCCAGTACAGTAGAGCTGTAGATTAACGTCACCAATAACAAGGCAGACCACAAGGTTGATTGCTGCGAAGCTGGAGAGGCAAGCACTGTGAGAGTCCAGCCAAATTCGGCCAATGGTCGTTGATAAGGCAACAGGGATAGAGTCTTTTTGCCCAGAGGTAAGTGCCACAACAGATAAGAGGGGGCGAGTAAGGCTGAACCTTTGCTGTAGTGCATGGGCATGATGGCCTGAGTGATGTAGCGTTGTTGTTCTGCTGAACTTAAGGCTTTACCGCTCAGACTGGTCAAACGCCACTGTGGTACATCCGACAGAAACACTTCATCACTTTGCCCCGTCACCATAAAGTGACTATCAGCCAATCCGGCAATTTGTTGTTGATGCTGTTCTATAGGCTCCAGATCGACCTTGGCCACCATCACGGCTTTAATCTGCCCTTGAATACGAACTGGCACACTGTAGTAATAACCACGGCGTTCACTGGTATGGCCAAGAGCATAATACTGGCTATTTTTTCCAGCCAGCGCCTGCTGCACATAAGGCCTGAAGCCGAAGTCTCGCCCCAGATAATAGATAGGACCTTTGGCATTTGAACTGGCTATCACTATGCCTGTCGGGTCAACCAGATATAAATCAGCTACGTCAGCACTTCGTTGCAACTGAAATAAATACTGATTCAGTTGCTCTGTCGTAGATGGCATAGCTTGAAGCAGCGACTGCAACAAATCCGAGTTGGCGATCTGTTGTGGTAAGTCGGCGTAACGGCCTATTTCATAACGAATAAAAGCGGCCAGGTTATCACTTTGATGCTGAGCTTTCTGGCTGAGCTGACTGTAGTTCCAATGCTGTGCAGCGCAAAAGACCACTGCAAGAGCCAGCAGATAACCACAAAGCAGCAGGAACCAGCGCAGCTTTTTACTCATTCATTACGTCTTGGTGCTGAAGTGGTTTTTAAGTTCGCTTTTGGCGTTGTTAGCACAGAGGCTTCTTCCGTTTTACTTGAACTTAGTAACTTAGTTTCCAGCTCAGCCATTTCAGACGAAGTCAGTTCACGGTATTGGCCTGCCTTTAACTCCGCCAGACGCACATTCATGATACGAACCCGTTTTAACTTAGTGACATTAAAACCTAAAAATTCGGTCATGCGACGGATTTGACGATTCAACCCCTGAGTCAACACTATATTGAAGGTTTGACGGGAAATTTGTTTAACCTGACAAGGTAAAGTAATGGTTTCGAGTATTGGAACTCCAGATGCCATTTTGCGCAGGAACTGTTCGGTGATTGGTTTATCTACGGTCACCACGTACTCTTTTTCATGCTCGTTGCCAGCACGCAAAATTTTATTCACTATGTCGCCGTCATTGGTAAGGAAAATTAAGCCTTCAGACTCTTTATCCAGCCGGCCAATAGGAAAAATTCGTTCCGGATAGCCCATAGCGTCAATAATATTGCCTTTGACGTCCAGTTCAGTAGTGCAGGTAATACCAACAGCTTTATGGTAGGCCAAATAGACCCGACGTGGTTTGGCTTTTAGTGGCTTACCCTCGACTAAGACCTGGTCTTGTTCTGTCACTTTAGTTCCTAGTGTACCCACTTGACCATTCACAGTGACCAGACCTTGCTCAATCAGCTTATCGGCTTCACGGCGAGAGCAAAAACCTGTATCACTAATAAATTTATTTAACCGAAACAACGTAGTTTGTTCCAAAGCTCTACACCCGATACTTGAAAAAAGGACGTTAGTTTAGGTGCTCGGCGCAGCAGGGGCAAGACTGGCGTGTATTTTAGCGCTTAAAACCGCAAGGCTCTTGGCAATAGGTTCAGATGCGATACACTTGCTGTTCATTATTTAGAAGGGATCATTGATGTTACCTATTCAGCACTATTTCCCCAAAGCCGATGCCTTAGTTTATGGTTGCATGGGATTGGGTGGTAGCTGGGATCAACCCACCACCAGCAAAGAACAACGTGATTTATCTTTTTCTGCTATAGAGGCTGCTCTTGAAGCGGACATACGTTTTTTTGATCACGCAGATATTTATACCAGAGGCAAAGCCGAAGCTGTGTTTGGTGAGTACTTGTCGGCTCACCCGGGTTTGCGGGATCAACTGATACTACAAAGTAAATGCGCCATACGTTTTGCCGACGCATCAGCAGTAGGACGCTATGATTTCAGCAAGAATTACATTGTTGAATCTGTGCATCAATCGCTAAAACGTTTGCAAACCGATTACTTAGACATTTTGTTACTGCACAGACCGGATCAATTGATGCTGATTGATGAAGTCGCTGATGCTTTTGCAGAGCTGAAACAACAGGGCAAAGTGAAAGCTTTTGGTGTATCGAATTTTGGTTGGCCACAACTGCAGTTGCTGCAGTCGGCACTGCCAGATCCGCTGGTGGCGAATCAACTGCAAATGAGCTTGAAAGATTTAAACTGGCTGGAGCAAAACGTGCTGACGGCTATGCCTGAAGGGGCGGCTCATCATTACAGTTATGGCACTGTTGAATACTGTCAGTTACATAAAGTACAACTGCAGGCTTGGGGTAGTTTGGCTCAAGGTTTATTCACCGGTGGCCGCAGCACAGAAACCGCTGCTCAACACAATACAGCCGCATTAGTTGCCTCTTTGGCGGCAGAGTATCAGACCAGCCCTGAAGCTATTGTTTTGGCGTTTTTGCTGAAGCATCCGGCAGGTATTCAGGCTGTGATAGGTACCACCTCGCCAGCTCGTATTGCCGCTTGCCAGAAGGCCTTAACCATCAATTTAAGCCGTGAACACTGGTATGCGCTTTATGTTGCCGCCAGAGGTAAGGCGTTGCCTTAATCCAGTACAATAAAAAAAGGGCCGTCTGGCCCTTTTTTGTAGTCCGAAGCTGTTACTTAGTGGCTGGCACAGACTGCAAATACTGACTGTTTGGTTGCTTAAGAATAGTCTGCCATGAGCCGTAGGTTGGGTTTGGCAACACAAACCATTTTGCGCCCCAGTAGTCCTGATACTGATCAACCAATGCGGAACGTTGTTCTGGCGTGATGTCTTTCTTCACCTTTGGCAGAAAATCTCCAAAGTCATCACCTATAGACATCAGAATACGGAAATCCTTGGCGGCGAGCAGGCGACGGCTTTCTTTTTCGCTGGTCCAGCCTGGTTGCTCAGACTTTAACCAGATTTGTGAAGCCTCGATTTTTTTAATCCCTACGGCCTTTAAGTTCCGCAGTGTGTCGGTTTTTTGTGGGCAGCTTTCCGTACTGCCCGCTCTTTTTTCACATTCTCTATTGCTGATATAGAGCACTTTTACGCCTGCTGTTTCGGCTTTATTAACAAAAGAGACAGCGCCGGGCACAGCTTTGGCCGTCGCTAAAGCCACCCATTGATCCCAAAGTTTTGCATCATATCCAGCGTTTAACAACACGCTTTGCGCCGCTGTCGGTGAGTTATCCAGAATAGTCTCATCGATATCGACAATAATCGCCATGGGCAGCTGCTGATAGTTTGCGCTTTGGTGAGGCAATGCTGTCCAGCTTTTATCTGCAATAGCATGAGGCAATTGTAAAGCCGCTGTCTGATAAGTCTGAATAGCGCTGGCTTTAAATTCGGCCGAAGTTTGGTACCACAAGGTGGCATTCATATTGTCGTGTGTTGTTGCTTGCGCCTGATAAGAAGACAACATCAGGCCGCACAGCAGCAATGAGAAAGATGTTTTCATTGTGAACTCCATAGATAAAAATTTGCAGGCTAAAAGGTATTGGGGTGAACAATATATAAAAAAGCCCCCGCAATGCGGAGGCTGTTATGGTCAGGCTTTATCCGCGCCAGGATCAGCTTTCGCCGCTTTATCAGACTGCTTGTCTGATAAGTTATTCAGAGAAATAACCTTAGTTTTACTGATCTTATGACGATAAATCTCTCGCAGATAATGGATAGATTTTTTCACGCTGTCGCGGGATAACCGAATATCGTTGATGGAAACAAACTTATCTTTGTTACGGATCAGTTCACGATATTTTTTCTCGTACATAGGTTTGATGGCGTACCAGTTGGTATCCAGAATTTTCGCAGGGTTTTCAAACTCATGCAGCATATCGTCCAGACGTTGTTCGTCAAACTGTTCATCACGGATAAAGTCCAGCATGGCTTTGTCCAGTGCATCATTAAAACGATAGTCATCTTTGGCAAAACAGCGTTTGATAAAGGAGACGATCAACGTCAGGAAGTCATCACTTAAACAAGGACTTTTTACAATCAAAGTAGTCAGTGAAATATTCGCTGAAGCGCCAATAACCAGCGCATAACGTTTTAATGTAGTGTTCGGAAACAGGGTATTTAAATGGCTTTTCAGGCGATTTAAATCCATGTAAGACAGTTTGTAGTCTTTTGGCAACGATATGATCGAAACGACAGACGAGCAGTTTTTAAAGAAATGCAGGTCTTTTAAATCTTTTGGATCGTAGCCACTTTTCACATAAGAAGCTAAAGCTTCACGGTAACGACCAGACTCTATAGGTAATAAACTAATACCCTCAATGGCTTGAGTCACTTTATTGAAGTGTGGCAAGTCGATAGAGCGGAAAAACAGATCGTCGATGTTTAAACCACTGTTGCTGTTCTTATCAAAAAGTTTCAGCTTATCGACTGCAGCAGGAGTACTTGGGATCACAGATTCAGCATAAGCGACGGCCACTGGGCCTGCCAAACTCATAAACAAGTCGTTGGCGTCCAGGCGTATGGTTTCGCCTATATCTATGCCTGCGCGACGGAAGTAATTTTCGTCATAGTCAGTTGTAACAGCCTGAGCTGTTAAGATGTTGAAAATTTGCTGAGAAATATACTGGTTGGCATATTTTTCCATCGCATTAACATCGATATGCTGTATTTCACCATCGTCAGTCTCTTCGGCATAACGCATGATGTCGTTAGAAATCAACATCATTGCATTCCAAGGACGGATGCGGTGCATCACACTGGATTCCGGACTATCTTCGTTTTCCAGGTTGTAAGAGAAATCCCACTCTTCAGCCAGGTATTTACATAACAACCGACCTGAGTTGATATGCAGGGCTTCCGACATCTCAACGCCATGGTCAGTAATATTTGGCAGAATACAAATACCGCTGGTGAAAATAGGCTCAAATACAAAAGAGTGGCCAGCATTCGCTTCGTTTTCTAACTCTGGTCTGGTATCGAACGTTTTCGCCATGTAGGCATATTGCTGAGCTAAACCAAATTCCGAAGCCATACCAGAACCAGTACCACCGCCAGCACTGAAAATATAAAAGTACAAACGGGATTGGTTGGCTTTGATACCACAAGAATCAATCAGATAAGAGTGGATAAACTTCCAGTCAGGATTAGAGAACTTTTGAGTGTCTTTATTCAGAATGATTTTGGCCAGGTACTGACCTAAAATTGGCGCGTTACCAGCGCCACCAGCATGGACTTCCGACAAGTCCATAATTTTCATTTTATTGTAATCTTGCAGGAAATTGGATTTCTCACCCGTATGGGAAAAACGGATACGGCCTTCGATATCTTTATCTAAATCGCCCAGCATGACCAAAGGTTCTATTAAAAATACCGGCTTAACCTGATGTGATTTGTCCAGGTTCAGGCCTCTTTTGATCCAACGGACAGGGCGATATTCGGTCTCTTTTTGCTGGCGCTCTTCGATATTAAATTCGTTCATATAGAAACTGCGGGCGTTGTAGACAAGAGACGCCACGTCCAGCGCTATATTAGAACCGCATCGACCTAAACCTATTAAACATACGGAAGGAAACTGTTGCTGACGTCTGTTCCCATCTTCTATTTCTGAAGGCGGAATAGGGAAGACGCTATTTCGCAAAGCATCCAGATTAGACAAGATCCGGCTCAGGTCGCGTTCAGTGAAATACATGTAGCGGCCAGAGCCAAAATTTAGGTCAGCTTCAGTTTCAGTCGCGGAGAATGGACGCACAGTTAAATTAACGTCGTCTTTACCGGCGCTGCTTTTTATCACTTTTGTACTCATGGATAACCTTCCAAGCTGTTTTTATTGTTCTGAGCTACTCTCGATCTGAGTCATAAACATAGACTTAGCTGTCTATTATTACAATTGGCAATGAGAACAGTACAGCAAAATCATCGAAGAGAATTGAACTTTTTGATAATCAGAAAAATAAAAATGAAAAATACCGCAGTTATGTATAAACAAATGGGATCAGAAGCTGTCGATTTTAGTTTTTTGCTTCTGATCCCATCTCCCCCTGTAGCCTTACATATTCGGATAATTTGGACCGCCAGCACCCTCTGGTGTTACCCAGGTGATGTTCTGGCGCGGGTCTTTGATATCGCAGGTTTTGCAGTGAATGCAGTTCTGTGCATTAATCTGCAACCTGGGTTGATTGTTATCTTCTACTATTTCATACACACCAGCAGGGCAATAACGCTGAGCCGGCTCATCATAAAGAGCCAGATTCACCATCACCGGAATGGAAGCATCAGCCAGTTTTAAATGGCAAGGCTGGTCTTCCTCATGGTTTGTATTGGATAAGTAGACCGACGACAAACGATCAAAACTCAGTTGATTGTCTGGTTTTGAGTACTGAATTTTTGGCGCCTCGGCGGCTGGTTTTAATGCCAGATGATCAACGCTATCGTCTTTTAACGTGAAGGGCAGTTTGCCTGCAAAGATATTCTGATCGAGCGTATTAAAAGCGCCACCCCAGAACGAACCAAATTTATGCATAGCAGGGCCAAAGTTACGGCTTCTGAATAATTCGTCAAACAGCCAGCTTTTCTCGAAAGCATCTGCAAACTCGGTCAGATCTGTGCCTGCTTTTTCTTGCTGTAATGCTGTAAAAATTGTTTCTGCTGCCAGCATGCCAGATTTCATCGCGGTATGATTGCCTTTGATTTTGGCAAAGTTCAGCGTGCCAGCATCACAACCTACCAGCACACCGCCTGGGAAGGTCATTTTAGGCAAGCTATTCAGCCCACCCTTAGCTATGGCTCTGGCACCGTAAGAGACTCTTTTGCCGCCTTGCAGATACTGTTTAATCACAGGATGCTGCTTGTAGCGTTGAAACTCTTCAAAAGGACTCAGATGTGGGTTGCTGTAGTTCAAATCCACTATTAAACCAACCACTATTTGCTGACCTTCGGCGTGATACAAGTAGCCACCACCACTGGTGTCTTGCTGCAATGGCCAGCCTGCGCTGTGTACCACTAAACCTTGCTGATGCTGCTCTGCAGGCACATCCCAGATTTCTTTGAAGCCAAGGGCATAATGCTGAGGTGAACGGCCTTGGTCCAGTTGAAAACGAGCGATCAACTCTTTGCCTAAATGACCACGGCAGCCCTCAGCAAATACGGTGTATTTGCCTCTAAGTTCCATCGCAGGGACGTAGCTGTCTTTTTGGCTGCCATTATGAGCTACGCCCATTTCACCCGTAATCACGCCTTTGACGACATCATCTTCAATCAATAATTGTGCTGCAGTGAAACCTGGAAAAATTTCTACGCCTAGCTGCTCCGCCTGAGTCGCCAACCAACGGCATAAATTTGCGATAGAGACAATATAATTGCCTTCATTGTGCATCGTCTTAGGCACGAGGAAGTTTGGCAATTTTTGTGCAGAACTTTCGTCTTTAAATAAATAAATGTGGTCATGCGTAACCGCCGCGGTTACGGGAGCATTCATTTTTTGCCAGTCTGGGAATAATTCATTTAAGGCGCGGGGCTCAAACACTGCGCCTGACAAAATATGGGCACCGACTTCAGAGCCTTTCTCGACAACACAGAGACTGATATCAGTACCTGCTGCTTTGGCTTGCTGAGCTAAGCGAATAGCAGTCGACAGACCTGAAGGGCCTGCTCCAACTATCACTACATCAAATTCCATCGACTCACGTTCAACCACAACAACCTCAACTTATCCATCTTTTTGTCTGGCTTTTGCCTTATTGTGCTGATGGATGATTATCTTGACATAAAATTCAGATCTTCTGCTGTATGCTAGGGTATTTCAGGTTGACGTTAACGTCAACAGTAAGTAGATTGATGCCTTGGGAAGAATCAGCTTTACCTGAACGTCAACTTAGGGCTGAGTATAGCGGCCGAATGGGGTTTTTATGAAGATTTTAGTACCGGTCAAACGGGTCATAGATTACAACGTCAAAGTACGGGTAAAAGCCGATCAAAGCGGTGTGGATTTAGCCAATGTAAAAATGGCACTGAATCCGTTTTGTGAAATTGCAGTAGAAGAAGCAGTGCGCTTAAAAGAAGCGGGTATAGCGACTGAAGTCGTGGTTGTGTCTATAGGTCCAGCAGCTGTGCAGGAACAACTTCGTACCGCTTTAGCTTTAGGTGCTGACCGTGCTTTGCAGATTGATACTGAATTAAGCTTAGATTCGCTGCAAGTGGCGAAGTTATTAAGCAAAGTTGTGGCTGAGGAACAACCGCAATTAGTTATTTTAGGTAAACAGGCTATAGATTCTGATAACAACCAGACAGGGCAGATGCTGGCTGCATTAACTGGTATGGGTCAGGGCACTTTTGCCTCAAAAGTGGAAGTGGCTGACGGCAAAGTTAAGGTTACCCGCGAAATAGACGGTGGTTTACAGCAAGTGGAACTGAGCTTACCTGCAGTGGTATCGACTGATTTGCGCTTAAACGAGCCGCGTTATGCGTCACTGCCTAACATTATGAAGGCAAAGAAAAAGCCTTTAGACGTCAAAGCAGCAGACAGCTACGGTGTGAACTTAACTTCGAAGGTCACAACCTTAAAAGTGACAGCCCCGGCTTCGCGCCAAGCTGGCGTCATAGTAAGTTCTGTGGATGAGTTAGTAGCTAAATTAAAACAAGAAGCGAAGGTGATCTGATGAGCATTTTAGTGATAGCCGAACACAATAATCAGAACCTGAAGGCAGATACCCATAAAGCGGTGAAAGCTGCCAGTCAAATTGGTGGCGATATTCATTTGTTGGTTGCTGGTTATAACTGTGCTGCAGCAGCAGCCGAAGCCGCGACTTTGCAAGGGGTAACCAAAGTATTGCACGCCGATGCAGCTGTTTATCAGCATCAGTTAGCTGAAAACATCAGTTTGCTTGTGACCGAATTGGCAAAGGATTATCAGCATGTGGTCGCCAGTGCTACCACGAACGGCAAAAACTTTTTGCCACGTGTTGCCGCCTTATTAGACGTAGCTCAGATTTCTGATGTTATAGCTATTGAAAGTGCAGATACTTTTGTTCGTCCTGTCTACGCCGGCAATGCAATAGCGACAGTCAAAAGCAGTGATGCCATTAAAGTGCTGACGGTACGCTCTGCCGCCTTTGATGCAGTAGCTACAGGTAATAATGCGGCTATCGAAAGCATTGGTACTGGCAAAGATGCTGGCGTATCTGCTTTTGTCAGCGAAGAGCTGACAAAATCCGAGCGCCCTGAATTAACAGCTGCTCGGGTGATCATCTCTGGTGGCCGTGGTATGCAAAATGGTGAAAACTTTGCGCTGCTAAACGGTGTTGCCGACAAGCTGAACGCTGCTATTGGTGCTTCACGTGCTGCAGTTGACGCAGGTTTCGTACCTAACGATATGCAAGTTGGCCAAACAGGCAAAATTGTTGCGCCAGATTTGTATATTGCCGTAGGTATTTCTGGTGCTATTCAGCATTTGGCGGGTATGAAAGACTCGAAAGTGATAGTTGCAATCAACAAAGACCCTGAAGCACCTATTTTCCAGGTAGCCGACTACGGTTTGGTCGGTGATTTGTTTGCTATCCTGCCAGAGCTGGAAGCAAAGATCTAAGCTGATAGTAAGACAGTAGGGAACGGCTTTACGTGCTGATTCCCTCTGTCTGTTATGAAAAGGTCAGAGTTAGATCTCTGACCCTTCACACAAGTTAATAAATTGCTTACAAATTTTCTCCTCCGCTCTATTGTTCGCTTTGATTTCGACCTCTAAGATAGGACGCTGCACAATCGCAGAGCTATTCAGCGCATCGGTGAATTCGCTATTGAGGAGATTCAAGTGAAAAAGAAAGTAACGCTAGGCTTGGTCCTGTTATCTCTGACTGGTTGTGCTGCTGTTCCAGCGAGCAAAGATAAGCTGGCCACTCAGTTAGATGGCCCCCTGGCACAGCTGCAACTGGATACCCGTCAACTGCAATTGCGGCTGGAGCGCTTAACTGAAAATAAACAATGCGTTGAAGATAATCAGTGCAAAGTGATAGGTGTGGGGTCCAGACCCTGCGGGGGACCGGATCAGTATTTGACATACTCCACGCTGCATACAGATGAAAAAATGTTAAGCTACACCAACGATCGCTACCAAAAACTAAAAAAGCAGCAAAATGAAAAGCTTGGATTAATGTCTACTTGTCAGATGTTGATGCCGCCTGTCAGTGCTTGTATCGAAAACAAATGCGCTATAGGTAACCAAAGCCGCTGATAAATCAAGTACAGAGAGGACCATGACCCCAGAAGCTTTAGTGTTGTTATCTATCCTGTTTGCGGCGCTGATGGTCTGTGGTGTTTGGGGGGCATGGTACTGGCGCAGACAGTTTATGCAAAGCCAGCAGCAATTGTCATTGCTGCAAACGACTCATCAGTTGCAGGCTCAACAAAATCAACATGATCAACAACTGCTGCAGCAGGTTCAGCAACAGCTGCAACAGGCTCAGGACGACTTCAAAGACATAAGTTACCAGCAGCAAAAATACGCCGCAGAATTAGCCCGCAGCCAAAGTCAGTATCAACAGGTGTCAGAACTCTGGACAGAGTTAAAGCAGCAGTATCAGAGCCAGCAACAGGATCATATGCAGCTGCAGCGCGAGCACAGCGCTTTGCAAATCAGTTTAAAAGAAAAACAGCAACATTTTGCCGAGCAACAGGCTTTATTACAAAACAGCAAACAACAACTCAGCCTTGAGTTTCAGCAGCTGGCGCAGCAAATTTTTGAAGACAAGTCGGTGCGTTTCCAGGCTTCTAACCAGGAAGCCTTAAACAGCTTATTGAATCCTTTCCGTCTGCAGTTAGACGCTTTTAAAAGCAAAGTGGAAGATATTCATCTCAAAGACAGCCAGCAGCAGGCGCTTTTGAATCACGAACTGCAGCATTTAAAAATCCTTAATCAGCAGATCACCGAAGAAGCGCATCAACTCGCTGTGGCATTAAAAGGCCAGAAAAAAACTCAGGGTAACTGGGGCGAACTGGTGCTGGAAAATGTGCTGGAACGTTCTGGCTTAAGAGCGGGTCAGGATTATCAGCGCGAGTTTTCTGTTACGCAGGAAGACGGCAATAAATTGCGGCCTGATTTAGTGGTGTTTTTACCCCAGGGTAAACATTTGATTATTGACGCCAAAGTATCCTTAAATGCCTATAGTCGTTATATCAATTCCGAGGATGACACAGAGCGTAAACTGGCGCTGCAGGAGCATGTGGCTTCTATGGCGGCTCGCATTAAAGAGCTGTCTGATCGCAATTACCATAAGTTACCAGGTCTGAATTCGCCCGATCTGGTGTTTATGTTTGTGCCTATTGAATCAGCTTTTGTTGAGGCGTTAAAAGCTGATGAAACATTGTTTCAGCAAGCACTGAATCAGAATGTTTTGGTGGCGACGCCGACTACCTTATTAACCAGCCTGAATATAGTGCGCCAGTTGTGGCGCTACGAAGAGCAGCATAAACATACAGCTGAACTGGCCAAAAGGGCCGATGCCGTTTTTAATAAACTGCGCACCTTCTTGACGACCTTTTTAAAGGTAAAAGAGAGTTTAAACAAAGCGCAGGAAGCCTATGAAACTGCGGAAAGTCAGCTGTATAAGGGCAGGGCGAACCTAGTGAAACAGGTCAATGAGTTTAAAGACTTAACACCTGCTATTCAGGCTGAACTGCCTGAGTATTTTGTCGAAAAGTCTCAGATTGAGTTTGACTCAGAACCTTTGCCAGAGACAAAAACCTCGTCGGCGCCATAAAGCACTATGGAGCTATGAGCTGTCAGGTTTATACTAACGGCCTTTTTTTGATTGCAGAGAATTTCAGTGAGTACTTCAGATTTCAGCGCCTTTATCCAACTCCTTACACAAAAGCTTGAAAACAACAGCTGGCAAAAGTTGCTGTTAAGCAGTTATCAGGGCGAGGATACCAGCCTGGTGCGGCTTGAAGTGCGGCCTGTGGTGTTAAAAGATGTTGCGCATTTAAGTTTTTTATACCGGCATAAAACCCGGGATATCACCAAAAACTTTGTTGTGACTGAAGGGCTGCAACAGATCCAAACTTTATTAGGCACTGATTTTAAAGCCGCTCATTTCACGGCGCTGGATAGCGAAACTCAATTGAGTGTCAGCAAAAAAGGCAAAGTGCTTAGTAGCACTAAAGCGATAAAGCAGACAGCACCTGTTGCTACAACCTTGACTCATGATAAAGAAAAACAGCGTTTTCTTCACCTGGACAGGCCTTTTTTACAGCAGCTAGGTGTGACTGACGCTCAGCATAAGCTGGTGCCGGCTATGTCACGCAAATGGAAGCAAATCAATAAGTTTGTCGAAGTATTCGACCGGGCTTTAAACCAAACCGGCTTAAAACAGAAACCTGCAGTGCATATTGCCGATTTTGGCTCAGGTAAAGCTTATCTTACCTTTGCGGTGCATGATTACTTAACACACCAGTTGGGGCTTGATGCCAAAGTGACAGGCGTGGAGCTGCGCCAGGAGCTGGTGGATTTATGCAACGGCGTAGCCTGCGATTTAAATTTGCAGGGTATTGGTTTTGAGCAGGGCGATGTTAAACATTTTCAGGCCAAAGGCATAGATGTGATGATAGCGCTGCATGCCTGCGATATAGCCACAGATTATGCTATTCATATGGGCATTCGCACCGGCGCTTCGATGATTATGTGTTCGCCTTGTTGCCATAAACAGCTACGACCGCAACTGATAAGCCCGCCTTTGCTGCAACCTATGCTAAAACACGGCATTCATTTAGGTGAACAAGCCGAAATGCTGACCGACAGCCTGCGTGCCTTGCTGCTGGAAGCTTATGGCTATGACACTCAGGTGTTTGAATTTATTTCGCTGGAACACACCAGTAAAAATAAAATGATCCTGGCGGTCAAAAGCCAAAAGCCGAAAAACCGGGAACAAATTTTGGCTCAGGTGCAACAAATCAAAAGCTTCTACGGTATACAGCAGCATTGCCTGGAAGAGTTATTGTTGCAGTCGGAGTGATGCAGACTCGTGCTTCTGTCTCAAAACGGAGCGGTCAACTACAACGCAGACTCGCCGTAAATACATCCCTGTAGGCTCCTGTCCAGCGTCCATGCTGGACAGGGTCTGCTAACGTAGTTGACCGTCCGTATTCTAAGTTCCTTTGCGTCGTCACTTTATGCCTAGCAGACGATTGTTCTTAATGCTGCCGAATCGTAGTTTTTCACTGACAGCGGACGTTCACCAACAAAGCTTGAAATGAGCTTCACGAAAATTTCGAGACATCACGGATTACTAAAAGCTAACAATCCGTGCACTATTCATTTCGGCTTCAAGTGAATATCGATTTTTAGGCTGTAACGATACGGCAAGAATGAGTATGCCGCTACAATAACAATGTAGGCACTTACTCGGGGCGATATAAAAATCTAACCACAAAACTAGCACCTTTCAGGTTTTGGCAGGTGACCACTTTCACTTCTCCACCAAGCCATTGGGTAATGCGTTCGACCAATGCCAGGCCTAGGCCGAATCCTGGTTTATTGCCTTCGATGTTTTCGGTTAGTCTGACAAAAGGTTGAAACACTTTGTCCGCGTCTGTGGCAGAAATGCCTGTCCCATCGTCATTGATACAAAGTATGACGTGGCCAGTTGAACCGGACAGTGTCACTTGCACTTTCTCCCGACAGTGTTTTAAAGCGTTAGTGAGCAGATTGCTAAGCATTAAACTGACATGATGCTCATCTCCCCAAATCCAGTATTGATCTGGCCCGACTATCAGATCCAGGCGCTGGTCATTGGCTTTGGCCATTTGTTGCAGTAGCAACGGTTTTAAATCTATCCTTGATTTCGCCGAGCTATCGAGCGAATGTTGCAGACGGGCAAAATTAAGCAACGCGTTGATCAGGGACTCCATATCATCGAGGTTTTGATTGACCCGAACTTCGTATTGGGTTCTTAACTTTGGATCTGTAGTTTCGCAAAGCGTATCCAGCCCCATTCTCACTCTGGCAAGCGGTGTGCGTAATTCATGCGATAACCCTGCGGCCAGCAACTTATTGTCCTGAATCGAGCGTCCAAGCCGTTCTGTCATCTGGTTGAATGCTTGCTCAATTTCTTTGAGATACCAAAAAGAGCCAACGGTTAAGCGGATATCTAACTTGCCATCGCCAAAAGCAATAGCTGCATTGCGCAGCTTAGCCAGACGGATTAAAAACGGTGCCAAAAAGATCAGCAACAGACCAAGCAAAATGCTGTAAAAGCTAACAGTCAGTAGCCAGGTATTATCCGCTGCGCCTGTTCCTGACTCGTGGGCTCGGGTCACCAGTAAAACCGTTTGCGCGTCGATCAGCGCATATACGGTAAGCCCATCCTTTGATTCAAGAAATACCGCTTTATCAACATAAATTTGTGCAATGAATGCCTGAGGTAACGGGTAGTCTTTTAATGGCTGCAGTTCATATTGCACAGCCGAAGGTTGCGAGGCCAATGCAAACCATGTTGATAGTTGCGCTGGAGCAATACCAGATTGGATGGCACTTTTAATCAGCTCAACCTGGCTCAGCAAATGTTGTTGCTCTTGACTGAGCCTGTGTTCGTTTTGTTGTTGCGCCAGGCCATTGAATAGTTGCCCCAGCGCGATACTGCCAACAATCACCACCAACAGCAGGGCAAGCACAAAGCGCCACATTATTGCCAGACCTCTGTTGCTAACAAATATCCTTTACCCCAAATGGTTTTTATTTTGTAGGGGTCAGTGGCATCATCCAACAGCTTTTTGCGTAGCCTGGATATGCGTAAGTCTATAGTCCGATCAAAACCATCATAATCAAAACCCCGCAGTTGTTGGCTTAACATTTCCCGACTGACAACCCGACCGGCATTTTCGGCTAGTAGCCAAAGCACTTCAAATTCTTTGCTCGACAGCTTCATCGACACGCCGTGTAAATGCACTGATAAGTCAGATTTGCAGATCTCTAAAGCCCCCAGTGCAATATGCTGTGGTGCCATAGACATGGAAGCAACCTTGGTCCTGCGCAGCAGTGTCTTAATACGGCTTTCCAGTAAACGCCCGCGCACCGGTTTGGTAATATAGTCATCGGCACCCATTTCCAGTCCGAGAATTTCATCGATTTCTTCATCACGAGCCGTAAGCATAATAATAGGAACATCTGATCGCATACGTAACTGTTTGCATATCTCAAGACCATCCATTGATGGCAACATACCATCAAGGATGATGAGATCCGGTAAGGCAAAATTGAACGCATTGAAAGCTTGCTTGCCATCATGGTAAATGCTTACCTGATAGTTTTTCGCTAACAGGTAATCTGAAATCCACTCGGCCAGCTCTTTATCGTCTTCTACCAATGCAATTGTGATCATGCCTAAGCTCAAAACATGCGCCAGCGCATCGCCTTACTGTTGTTTTTCTTGTACATCCAAGCATACCTTATCGTTTGACTATGCAGTACCTGCCTATCCGATGTTTGCAACGTTAGCACTAAATCCTGTTGCATTGCGAAATCTTGCTGCCATTGCCCTTGTTGCACACTATGCCAACAGTGTAATTTTTGTTCATTGGCGAACAAGCAATAGTTCTGCTGCGATGCCTGTTGCCAGTACAGCTGTAAATTCAGGTAGCAGATATCGCCCTGTTTTAACGTGGTGCATTGTTTTGGTGATACAGTAAAACCTGCTGCCGGGCTTTGTTCAGCCGCGACGCCGGAGTGATTCATGAAAGCCAGTGCAATGACCAGGCTTGATAATATGCTCATCTTCATTGGTCACCCTTAAAAAACGTAACTAATGGATAAGCTAACTGTTCTGCCATTATCGCTGAGATTTTCATTGCGCTGCAGAATAGACTGTGCATAAGGGCTATCGATGATGCTATCGGCATAGCGTGTCATGCTAAAGTTACCTTCAACCAACCAGTTTTCATTCAGCGGTTTTTTAAATCCCGCTTTATAAATGAAGTTAATGCCTCCTTTTGCGTCATACGCTGGCAAGCCTGCATGGTTATCCGGTACACCATAGTAGAAATCTAACATTGCATCGTTTCGATACTGAGCCCCCACTGAGCTGTAAAGGTGCCAATTGTTGATATTCCAACTTTTACCGAGCCACGCCGCACCGTACAGACCATTGCTGTAGTCCATCTTGTTGCTGTTGGTCCCATACACCAACATCGTATCAAACCCGGCAATCGTTCCTATGGCCCTTATCCCCCAATAGGGGCTGGCATCTTTTTTAAAGCCGCTTTGCGCACCTGTGTAGTTTAAGCCACCATGCGCCATCGACAGTAAGACATCAAACTCCCAACTTTCGGTATTGCCCAGGTTATAACCCACGGCAAATTGGTTGTCGAACTTGTCCGATCGACCAGGATATTCAATAAATAAACCATTGTTAAAATAATATGCGCCCTTTAACTCTGGCCGTACTTTGAAGTCTTCAGACCGATACAACCCCTGACTATTTTGAACCACAATACCGGCTGAAAAAAAGCCGCCGGCATCGCGTTTCTGCTGTAGAAAATCATACCAGGATGAGTCTGATGTTTGCTCATTCGCCAAACTCACTGCGCTGCATAGCAAAAGAGGTGTGAGGAAGTAGTGTTTCATTTTGCAATTTCTTCTGGTTGTTAATGTGCGTCCAGCTTATCGAGGCAGTACAAGTTTAGCCGTATCAGGATATAGAAAAATGTATCAATCTGTATCATTAAAACCAAAATTAATCATAGTTCGATGAATGGGATACAGGTTGATACAAGCTGACACAGCCGCTTAGAAGCTGATACAACCCGCGATGGTACTACCCGCTAAGGTGAGTGCTTCTTCATCAACACGGGACATCAACATGAAAGTGAACAATCTTCTGTCTGGCATGATTATTGGCAATCTAGCGCTGGCGGTTGCCGGCTGTGGTTCAGAGCATAAAACCAACAATAACCTGGTAAAACCTTTTGATTATCAGGCTTTACTCAATACAGCAGCCGAAGGTGAAATACCAGGTGTGGTGCTATATATAGAGTCACCGCAACTTTATTTTTACGGTGCGGCAGGAATTGCTGATCTCAATGATAAAACACCGATGCCAATAGATGCCCGGATCCCAAATGGCAGTGCTGGCAAAAAACTGACGGCCTTGCTGGCTGCGATGCTGGTGGAGCAGCAAAAGCTCAATTTGGACCAAAGCATTACCAATTACCTGCCTGCTGAAATTACGAACAGAGTTGCCAACGCTTCAAGTATGACCACTAGGCAAATGCTGCAGCACACAGCTGGTTTATTTGATTACTTAAACGATTCCAATGGTGCATTTTATGACGCAGTGGTTGCGCAGCCGGATAGCATAAAAACCGATGTATTCGCCTTGCAATTTGCCTTGGATCAGCCAGCCAATTTTGCCCCTGGCCAAGGCTGGAGTTATTCAAATACCGGATATATTTTAACGGGGCTGGTGTTGGATCAGGTGCTCGGTACGCATCATTCTCAAGCCATGCGCAAGCAAATTTTCGAACCTTTGGGTTTGTCTAGTCTGAGTTACGGTGGCCTGGAAAAGAGTTACGGTCCCATCGTGCCAGGTTACTTTCACTCGGGAAATGATGTATTGGACACGCGGCAATATTATCAAAACATCGGTGTTGCCGATGCACCTGTAGTCGGCAACGCCAAAGATATGGCTAACATACTGAAATTTATTGTTGAGGGTAAACAATTCAGCCACAGCATCCATCAGTTATTGATGAGCGAAACAAGCTTTATCAGTACCGGTCTTGGTACTCTGTCATACAGCTATGGTTTATTTAAAGAAACCATCAATGGCAAACAGGTGATCCATCATGGTGGCCGGGAGCAGGGTTATGCAACTTATAACTTCTACATCCCGGACACAAAAACGACTGTGGCGATGTTGTTCAATTGCAACGGTTATAAAGCCTGCGATGACGCGCATGACGCTTTGTATCAAAAAGTGATCGGTGAACTCACCAAATAACATCAAATGGACGGGGATAAAGAGCGGTAGACAGACCATTGCCTCTATTTATACTAGCGTAAGACACATTGAATTTGGCAACCTAGTAAAAGGTTGTATGACATGCTTGGTTCAAAAAACGAATGTCTGCAAATAAGGCAAGTGAGATGGCCTGTGTCTACCATCTTGGCTGTTGCAATACAAAAAAACTCACCGAATGCGAACATACTTGATAATAACTAGCTCGTATCTCTTAAAAAAACACTCTCAATGCCAGGACTTCAAATTGCAAACGGAGTAAATAATCAGTGTTGCTGTGTCCTGACAATTCTCTTAAATGCTTCCTCGGTTTGTTTTTTGGCTTTCAATTCGAGAGGTTTGAGTCTATGCCATGATACTCAATCCAATGGCTTGTCAAAAAATCGGGAGGTCATCATGGAAAAGCGTGTGGCATGGAATAAAGGTCGTATCATAGGTCAGAAGGCTCCACTTCGTCAGCAAGAAATTTGGTCTATAAGAACACGACTAGAAATCGCCAATAACACCCGCGAATTGGCTATGCTCAATCTTGCTATTCATTCAAAATTGCGTGGATGTGATTTGGTTTCACTTAAAGTCTCTGATGTGATGCGCTCAGGTGATGTTTTGGGGCGCACCAGTATAGTTCAGCGAAAAACTGGTACCCCCGTCCAGTTCGAAATTACACCACAGACACGGAAGGCAGTTAAAGCTTGGATTGAGCTGAAATCTTTAAAGTTTGATGATTATCTTTTCCCATCACGAAGACATTGTGTTCCTCATATCACAACCCGTGCTTACGATCGAATTGTTCACAAGTGGGTTGAATCCATAGGACTCGATTCGAGTCTTTATGGCACGCACTCCATGCGTCGGACGAAAGTATCCATCCTTTACAAGCGTGATAAAAATATCCGAGCGATACAGTTACTCTTAGGCCATAAAAAAATTGAAAGTACAGTCAGATACTTAGGCATTGACGTCCAATATGCCCTAGAGGCTTCCGAAAATCTGGATATCTGAGGATTTTTTTCATGAAACAGACTGAAAAAAAAGAAATTATCAACTTTGTCTTAGCGAGTTTGGCCAGTGATGAATTTAAAACCGGCACTCAGTTGATGGAAGAATATGCAAGCCATGCCGAATTAAAGGAATACAACCGCAAAAATTTAAAACAAGTCTTTCATCGAATTGGACTAAGCCTTGCAGAGCAAGGCAAACTGGTTGTAACTCGACAGCGTGGCAATGCACCTCTGTTGTTTTCGAATGCGGCAAGGCAGCAGGAGGTTATTCATAAGAGTAAACCTGAACCAATTGTCGAAGTGGAAACACCTGAAAAACGCGACATTCCATTAATACTAAGTGAAAAATTAGATCAGCTTGCTGAGCAAGAAGCCATACTGAGCGGCAAGGAAACTGGGATCCGTATTTTGTTGGAAGTTGCACCTGAACAAATTGGTGAGTTCAGCAACATGCTCAAAAAAATTCGTTTTGAACGAATGAGTCTTCAGGCGTGTCGACAGGTGATTGAGGATTACACGAGAGCGCCGTAGTTATGCCCTAGCGTTGATCAATGTTGTTAATTACTTTGGTCAACTCATAAGCCCCAGACTTTAAGTCGGATCTTAAGAAAACACCGACGGCTACTTTATGTAAAACGACCCGATGTTTGTGCGTTAGCCATCATTTCTGCAAACTTCTCTGCATACTTCAGTACAAGTAATGCTTCTTGCTCTGTGTTCAGGTGGTTTATAGGGAGACCTACTAGCGGTGATAGACCCTCAATAAGTGGAACGGGGTGCTCTAACCAACGCCAGCATTTTGCTAATTTTTGCTCGCACACAGGCATAAGGGTTTGAGTTATTTGTTCTAATATTTCAGGTTGCCCATACCATGATATGGGTTTTACAGCAGGTTTATGTTCGCCCGGAATGAGCCGTGGGAGTTGCGAGGCCGCTAGTTCATAATCTTGAATGCAATCACGCACCCAGTTGGCGTGTTTTGCCAGATCTTGATTTGGACGTCGTGCGGAGAAGGTAGTGGGAATGACTAAACCAACTGTGACTTTGCCAAGAGCCTGGATTTTTTTCATAGCAGGAGCAAAGTCTGAGTCGTTGGTTACAAAAACAACTTGTTTCAGTTCTGGATCCGTCATGACATCATAAAGTGATTCCACTGCAATATTTATATCTGACAAGTTCTCATATCGGTTCTTATCAATTTCTTTTTGCGTGTCATACAAACTCCGACCAACTGGGAAAACCCAGTTATGCCGCAGCACCTGAAACGAAGAAAGAAAAAGGTGGCCGGATGATGTCGAAATGACTGACCGGTTCATACCAAATGAGTGGCCGGACGACCCCGAAATTCGCACGGGTTGCTGAGCGAAAATTTGGTAGCAGCGCCAGCAGGTAAAAACCTGTCGAGTCGCCGACATCAATTTGAAGTGCGATCCCATTGAAACGCTGATGCTACGGCAAATTTTTCCTGCCATTACCCCAGGTTATCATATGAATAAGCAGCACTGGAATATGGTGCTGCTCGATGGCAGTGAGCCAGAGTATGAAATCAAACGCCGGAGTGAAAACTCTTATTCGTTGGTGGTGACAAATTTGCCAAAGGCCAAAACGCCGTTGTTAGCTGGCTACTAATTACACTGTCGCTATGGCTGGCAACGGCTGTGAAATTGCCAGCGTCGGCGTTGATTTTTTCATGAGCGCTCAGGGTTTTTCTTATTGATCAGCATGGGCCGAATGAAATTGTTGGCTGTCGACCGGCGCTTCAGTGCGTTGTTGCATGCCATAATCACGATGGACGTCGGCAATCCGTAGCCGATAGTCCTTAAAAATCACTGCCCGTCCCTGTTGTTGTGCCATACGGTGCGCTTCAAGTTCACGCCAGCTTTGGATCGCTTGTTCATCACGCCAAAAACTCAACGACAGTAATTTGTCCGGCTCAGTCAGGCTTTGAAATCGTTCTATACTGATAAAACCGTCTATCGTTGTTAACTGCGGTTTGAGTTGCGCGGCGATATTCAAATAGTCTTGTTTATATTCAGGTTTTACTACCACTTCAAAAATCACTGCAATCACTGGGCTGCTCCTGGTGCTGTTGTTTGTGTTGTTATTGCTGCTGTTGAATTAGGTGCGTGACCAAAATAGCTGAGTCGGCCATTGGCCGATGGCCGGTACTGCCAACGTAAAGCAGGCAGCGGTTGTGATAATAAAAACTCAACCGCCACCGCCGCAATATGCTGCGCCAACGCTTGGCCGGGGCAACGATGGGCGCCAGTGCTAAAAGTTAGATTTTCCACTGTTGCCCGGTCAAGCTTGAGTTCGTCGGGCTGATCGTAGACTGCTTCATCGCGCCCGGCAGCAGCGAGCAGCAACAACACCACACTACCTGCCGGTAACGGCACACCGGCAATGATGCAGTCGTGGTTAATAAAACGCCGAGTATGTTGCACCGGGGCGTTAAAGCGCCCGACTTCAGCCACTAGCGCCAAACTCAACTCAGGCTGCGCGCGAAGTTGCGGCCAGAGCTGCTGTTCGGTCAGAGCCACCAAACTATTGCCAATCAAGCCGGCGGTGGCTTCATAACTTTGCATCAACAGCCCAAATAAATTCGCCAGTTGCCAAGGTGCAAGCGGCTCGGTGCGCGCGTTTTGTAATTGATTAAATAAGCTGTGGCACGCCAGTTCGCCGAGTCGCAGTGGACTTGTTGTTTTGCTGTCAGCTTTGTTACCCGCGACACTTCCGGGAGTTGCTGCTCCGGGGGCCAGACAAGCGATAAAATTCGCAATTTGCTGTGCCGATGCCAAAGCTGCTTCAGCTGGAAAACTGAGTAGTCGCGCCATCACGGTGACCGGCAAACGTTGAACAAAATCATTCAGCGCCTCAGTATTGCTAAATAACCCAGCGGCAGGTTGTTGATATTCAAGCACCAGCACTGTAATCAGTTCGTTGATACAAAGCAGCGTTTGCTCACGGATTACCGTCTGTGACCAGCCACTGATTTGCGTATGCAGCCAAGCCTTGGCTTGTTGCTGCGCGGGGCCGTCGGTCATTCTGACCAGTTGCGCAAACAATTTGCCAAGGTCATTACCCTGTAGATGGACAGGCACCGCTTCGTGCAGCGGCCTGACCGCAGCTGCCGGATGGGCTGTTACTTGCTGAATGACCTCTGCTTTTGCAGCAATCCACATCTGTAACTCTGAGTCGAACCACAACGCGGGCCCTTGGCGCAGCGTCGCATAATAGGGGTAAGGATTCTGATGTTGCACCGCCGCGATGGCATTGGTCGGGAACTGAGTCATAGCTTTTTGCGCGTCCTTTTGTGTGTTTTGCTGTGTGCCACTGTAGCTTGAGATCTAGCCTGATGAGCTACATAATACCGCTATCTTGTTGTTGATACTTCGTTCAAGGCCGAATGATGGATGTTGATCAATCTATTGCGCAAATTGCCGCAGCGATGGCAGAACCTGCTCGTGCCCGTATTTTATGTGCACTGATGGATGGCCGCTCTTATACCGCGACCGAGCTCGCAGCTGTGGCGGATACCGCAAGTTCGACTGCCAGCGCGCATTTAAGCAGGCTGACAGAGGTGGGGCTATTGACGAAAGTCAGCCAGGGGCGACACCGTTATTTTCAGCTAGCGGATCCAGCAGTTGCCCAAGTATTAGAAACGATGATGCACTTAGCTGGGGTGGTCAACCGTGTGATTTCGGTATCAACGCCAAAGCGGCTAAGGTTTGCCCGCAGTTGTTACGACCATTTGGCGGGCACTGTGGCGGTGGCGTTGTTGCAAAGGTGGCTGCAACTGGGCTGGCTCACTCCGATCAAATCGGAAGCGCCAGAACAGCAACCTGATTATCAACTGACTGCGCTGGGTAAAGCCAGCTTAGCTGCTATCGGTTTGGATTATCAGGCCAAAGCCCTGAGCAGGCGGCGTTATGCCTGTGGTTGTCTGGATTGGAGCGAACGCACGGCGCACCTTGGTGGCCAGCTCGGCGCACTTCTTTTAGATTTTATGCTGCAAAAACAATGGTTCAACCGCCAGTTGGATGGTCGTGCATTACAACTTACGGCGCTGGGGCGACGGCAACTGCAGCAGGTTTTTCAGCTCACCATCGCCGTCGAATAGTAATCAACGTGGCCGACGAGGGGCGGGTAAACATTGCAAGCCACAACGTTGAATTCGCATTTTTCACGCTGTTCTTTCAGCCGCTAGCAGCGTAAAGTTACGTTTTCAATTACACCCATAACCAATCTGTAGCGGCACACTGAATTCGGCCGCCTGATAAGAAGTGTTATGGCATGCGTGCTCTCGAAAAAACGAATGTCTGCAAATAAGGCAAAGCAGAGATTTGTTTTTCCTTGAGCGTCTGATCTGAACAGCTGCTTTTCGCTCTTTGCAGTCATAGTGTATTTAAAAGGGCGGGGCTTTTAATCGGTCAAACTCCAAATTTCAGGCACAAAAAAACCGACTAAAAAGTCGGTCTTAAAGTTGGTTGCGGGAGCCGGATTTGAGTCGATGACCTTCGCCATGGGGTTATAAAGAGGAGACCGACGAGCTACCAGGCTGCTTCATCTTTTTAAACCCTAAATTTCAGGCACAAAAAAACCGACTATTGAGTCGGTTGATTGTTGGTTGCGGGAGCCGGATTTGAACCGACGACCTTCGGGTTATGAGCCCGACGAGCTACCAGGCTGCTCCATCCCGCGTCCGTATCTTAACACCGAGCAGTGTGTGTTAAGTGGGGTACTACTTTTTAATTACATTACTTAATAAAACTTAAGTTGGTTGCGGGAGCCGGATTTGAACCGACGACCTTCGGGTTATGAGCCCGACGAGCTACCAGGCTGCTCCATCCCGCGTCCGTATTGATAGTTGAGCAGTAACTATCAGGATTTAAAACAAACATTAGATTGGTTGCGGGAGCCCGATTTGAACCGATGCCCTTCGCCACGGGGTTATAAAGAGGAGCCCGAGGGCTAAATTACTTTACAACGCCTATCACGAATTGGTTGCGGGAGCCGGATTTGAACCGACGACCTTCGGGTTATGAGCCCGACGAGCTACCAGGCTGCTCCATCCCGCGTCCGTGTTTGCGGGGCGCATAGTAGAGCTTTTGACATAGCAGCGCAAGGCTTAATATCAGTAAATTCCAAAGAAGTGAACTGACTGCACAATTATTAAACGCATAGGTCTTTAAGTAGGCGTTCGTGGCTATTTCTGAAGTAGTAGCAGCGCAAATCTTTGTTTTAAGAGCTGAAAAACATCCCAATGCTTTCGAAAGCGCTTCTGTTATAATGTGCGCCATTTTATTGCAGGGCAGATCATATGTTGGAATTCTGGGCCTTAACATCCAAAGGTGTTGAAGAGCTGTTGGCGGATGAAATCCGCCGTTATCAAGGCGAAATTATTAAATTAGGCATGGGCGTAGTGCGCTTTAAGGCTGAACTTAAAGATGCATATCAGCTGTGCTTATGGTCGCGTCTGGCGACTCGTATTCTGCGCCTGGAACAATCCATCGAAATTGATGCCAATTCAGACCTGTATCAGGTCGCCATGCGCATTAACTGGCCTTCCTTAATGCGGATGGAACAAAGTTTTGCTGTTGAGTGTGTTGGTAAACACCCAACGATCGACAATACCCAGTTTGGCGGCATGCGGGTTAAAGATGCCATAGTGGACCAGTTCCGCGAGCGTTACGATGCGCGTCCCAATGTCGATCGTATCGACCCGGACGTGCGTTTTCAGGTGCGTTTAGAGCGCCAGCATTTCCACTTCTTCCAGGATTTCTCTGGCCCGTCTTTGCATCAGCGCGGTTACCGTAAAGAGCAGGGTGAAGCGCCTTTAAAAGAGCACTTGGCTGCAGCCTTATTATTACGCTCTGGCTGGAAGGCTGATCAGCCTTTGTATGACCCGTTTTGTGGTAGCGGTACTCTATTAATAGAAGCAGTGCTGATGGCGCGTCAGTTGGCGCCGGGTTTAAAGCGTGAAAAGTTTGCCTTTGAAAGCTGGGGTGATCACCAGCCAGAATTATGGCAACAACTACGTGCTGAAGCCTTAGGCTCACGGTTGGCTATAGCTGAAGGCGTTACTTTTGTAGGTAGCGATACTGATGAGCGTACCTTACAAAAAGCCCGTCAAAACGCCGCTCGTGCTGGTGTGGCTGACTATATAGAGTTCATCACTCAGGATGCGACACAGATCCAATCAGCTATGTGCGAAGGTAAAGGCGTCATTATTACCAACCCGCCATACGGTGAGCGTTTAGGGGATTTGCCAAGCCTTATTCCTATTTATGCTGAATTCTCTTTAGGCCTGAAAAAACATTATCAGGGCTGGCGTTTAGCCATTATTACCTCTAGCCCGGATTTATTGCGGGCGCTGAAGTTATCCAAAGCCAAAAGCTATAAGTTCACCAACGGTCCATTGGACTGTGAATTTACCATGTTCGATTTGACCGAACAGCAAGTACAGGTCAATGCCAACAGTCAAAGTGCTGCTTTGTTTTATGCGGAAAGTGAGTCTTTTGGCAATCGCCTGAAGAAAAACGTCAAACAGTTAGAGAAGTGGGCGAAACGCGAAAACATCAGCTGCTACCGTATGTACGACGCCGATATTCCGGAATACAACGTCGCGGTCGACTGGTATGACGGCGAAGTGGTGATCCACGAATACGCCGCACCTGCCAATGTCGATGAGCAAATAGCACAAAAGCGTTTGTTTGATGTGGTGAACCTGGTGCCTAAAGTGCTGGGCATCACCAGCGATAAGCTGGTACTGAAAGTTCGCGAAAAACAAAAAGGCAAAGAGCAGTATCAGGCGCTGGCCAAAGCGGGCCAGTACAAACAAGTGACCGAATATGGCGCTAAGTTTTTAGTCAACCTGCGTGATTATCTGGATACTGGGTTGTTTTTAGACCACCGTGTCACACGCCTGGCGATTCAGCAGCAAGCCAAAGGCAAAAAAGTACTGAATTTATTTGCCTACACAGGCACTGCTTCTGTTCACGCCGCTTTAGGCGGAGCTTTGTCTGTGACCACAGTAGATATGTCCAATACCTATCTGGACTGGGCAAAACGTAACTTCCTAATCAACGGTTTGGAAGGCAAAGCCTACCAGTTTGTGCAGGACAACTGTTTAGATTGGCTCAAAGGCTGTAAAAACCAGTTTGATTTAATTTTTGTGGACCCGCCAACTTTCTCGAATTCAAAACGGATGGAAGATACCTGGGACGTGCAACGTGATCATGTCAAGTTGTTGACCATGGTAGGGCGTTGTCTGGCGCCCAATGGCAAAGTGATATTTTCCAACAATAAAAGACGTTTTAAAATCGACAAAGCAGAGCTGGAACAAGCAGGCTGGAGCATCAAAGATATTTCAGCCCAGAGTTTGCCGGAAGACTTTAAACGTAACCCAAATATTCACGTGTGCTTTGAGCTGTTTAAGCGGGTTGAAGAGTAAGTTTTCATGCAGATAAAGCTTTACAGCACCTGGGGTTGCCATTTATGCGAGCAGGCCGAGCAGCTTTTGCTGCAGGCCGGTGTCGCAGGTGCTGTTGAAATTATTGATATAGTGGACGAACCCGCTGCTTTTGAGCGCTACCGTGTGCATATTCCGGTGTTAAAAGTGAATGAACAGGAACTGTTCTGGCCCTTTGAACTTGAACAGATACAACAACTGCTGCGTCAGCAGTCGTCAGGATTATAAAAGTGGAACTATTACGTTTTCAGCAAGCTAGCCTTGCCTTTGGTACACACCCAATTTTAGATAAAGTGGATTTCAGTTTATTTGCCGGCGAACGCGTCTGTTTGGTTGGCCGTAATGGCGCAGGTAAATCCTCCTTTTTAAAAATCCTGACCGGTCATCAAAATCTGGATGATGGCCAGGTGGTACGGCAGAACAATTTAATTATCAGCCGCTTAGAGCAGGACCCTCCGGCTCGTGTAGATATTAAAGTGGCTGATTTTATCCGCGAAGGCGCGGGCGATTTAGCGGAAAAACTGCAGCGTTTTTATCATCTGGCCGATCATTTCTCTGACGCGACCGAAGCAGAACAACGTGAATTTGGTACTTTGCAGGCTGAACTCGATACCCGTCATGGCTGGCAGTTGGAAAGCCGTATTGAAGAGCTGTGTTTGCAGTTTGAAATGGATCCAAATACGACGTTGGCGTCCTTATCCGGTGGCTGGTTGCGTAAAGCTGCTTTAGCCAAAGCTCTGGTTTCGCAGCCGAGCGTGTTATTACTGGATGAACCGACCAACCACCTGGACGTGGCAGCTATTCAGTGGCTGGAACAGTTCTTTATGAACTTCAAAGGCGCCATTATTTTTATCTCGCACGACAGGGCCTTTATCCGTGCTTTGGCTAGCCGCATTATCGATTTGGACAGGGGTGAACTGACTTCGCATCCAGGTAACTACGCTGAATATCTGGAGCGTAAGCAAAAACTGCTGGAAGTAGAACAGCAGCACAATGCGCTCTTTGATAAAAAACTGGCGGAAGAGGAAGTCTGGATCCGTCAGGGCATTAAAGCCCGCCGTACCCGCAATGAAGGCCGGGTCCGTGCCTTAAAAGCGCTGCGCAATGAACGTGCTGCCCGGGTTGAACAAATGGGCAAGGTTGAATTTGCCATTGAGCAGTCGCAAAAATCCGGCAAGCTGGTGTTTGAAACCAAAGACGTTAATGTCAGCTTTAAAGGTGAAACTGTCCTTAAAGACATTAATGTCTTAGTGATGCGTGGTGATCGTATCGCCTTGGTTGGGCCAAATGGTGTAGGTAAATCCACCTTAATCAAAACCTTACTGGGCGAATACACTGCTGACAGTGGTGAAATCAAACGTGGTACTAACCTGGAAGTGGCCTATTTTGACCAGCACCGTATTCAGTTGGATCTGGATGCAACAGTGCAGGATAACGTGGCTGATGGTAAACAAGAGATCACCCAAAATGGTCAGACGCGGCATGTGTTAAGTTACTTGCAGGATTTCCTGTTTGCACCGGCTCGCGCCAGAACACCGGTCAGGGCTTTGTCCGGTGGCGAGAAAAACCGTTTATTACTGGCGCGATTATTCGCTAAACCCAGCAATTTACTGATCCTCGATGAACCTACGAACGATCTGGATGTAGAAACCTTAGAGCTGCTGGAAGATATTCTGCAGCAGTATCAGGGCACTGTGTTGCTGGTCAGCCACGACAGGGAGTTCGTCAACAATACAGTCACCAGTTCATTGTATTTTGCCGGCCAAGGTAAGGTGGTTGACATAGCAGGTGACTACGAAGACGTGGTTGCTTATCAAAAACGGCAGCAAAACAATGTCAAAGCTGTTGAAACTGTGCAAAAAAGTGTAAAACCTGTCGAACAAAAGCCTGTTGAGCTTTCATCTGCAGGCAGTAAGAAGTTATCATACAAAGAGAAACGAGAGCTGGAACTATTGCCCGCTTTAATCGAGACACTTGATGCCGAATTAAGTGCCTTGCAGCAGCAAGTCAATGATCCAAATTTTTTCCGGCAAAGTGCCGAGTACACCCAAAAAGCGTTGAACCAATTGCATGAGACTGAGTCGAAGCTCGCGCACGCTTATGAGCGTTGGGAACAATTAGAAGCATTAAATCAGCAGTAACAGGGGACCTGAATGAGATTATCGCCCGTAGTATTAGCCTTATTACCCGGCCTGGCCGCCAGTTCAGCATTTGCCGCCGTATATCAGGTTCAGGAGTTGCCGGAAGTCAGCACTGTTCGTTCTCAGTTTGGCGCAGCTATGAATGACAACGGAGATGTGGTTGGTTCAGCCAGCTTTATTTACAACTTTCCTGTAGATATCAGTGCTGTTAATTTTGAAAACACTACTATCACCGGTTCCTTGACTGCAGAGGAAATTGCCCAGGCAAAACTTGGTAATATCAACGGTAAAATACAAGGTGTGTTGCTGAGTTATTTAGCCAACAGCACGTCAGATTACAGTGTGCAACGTTACAGTGATATTCAGGCGTTTAACTTATCTACTGGTACTCAAATAAAAGTTCGTGAACAGGCGACAGTGCCGACGAACAGAGAGTACGTCTACGACATTAACAACAGTGGTAACGCGATAGCTGTAGCGACAACAACTTTTAATAAACAGAGTTTTACGCCTGCAGCAACTGAAACCACACCTTCTCCTGTTACGGTGAATTTGTGGACACCAGCAGCAGCCCATATCAAGTCTTATGTGGTCAACGGTAATAGCGTAGTGGCTTTACCTATTCCTTACGAGGAAAAGGGAGGCGGCTTTGCGCTGGCCCAGAAAATCAGCGAAACAAACTACATAGCGGGTTCTGGCAGTGTGACCATGCTGGATGCAACAAAAGAGTCTGTTGACAAGACCTGTGATGGTAAAGTGCAGCCTGTTGCTATTTGTCAGTACAATTTTGCGGTTGGCAGCAGTTATATTGAACGTGCTTTAGTATGGAAAATGAACGAAGCTGGCCAGATTTCTGCTCCTGTGCAGTATGGTTTCATTGGTCCAGCTATAGAGGGTGCTACTGAGGCAAATTATATCAGTCGTGCAGTATCTGTGAATGATGCCGGTATAGCTGTGGGGAGTTCATCTTATTCGGATGCTAGCCGCAACATACTCACCACTCATGCCACTGTGTATGCCGAATCTGAAGTGTCAGCTATTGTCGATCCACTGGAGTGGAACTTCAGTTCTGCCAATGACATTAACAACAGCAATCTGGTGGTTGGTAGTGCAAATAAAGTAATCAATGGCGTACAGAGAAATAAGTTTTTTGTATTTGATTACAATACCAAAACAGTCAAATTCCCAACGGATTTTTTCGCAAGCTCAAATTCAGTGCCAGCTGCAATCAACGACAACAATATGGTGGTTGGTGTAGCTGAAGTATTGCCTGTGGATAGTACAACACGCCGTCAGGTCGCTTTCCTTTATGATGCAGAAGCTGAAACTTTTACGGATCTGAATACCCTGTTGCCATGCAATAGCAGCATCAATCTAGTTGAGGCGAAAGACATTAATAACAACAATGAAATTCTGGCAAACGCCGTAGTTTCTGTTGAGCAGAGAGATGCCAAAGGTGAAGTGGTGAAAGACAGCGCCGGCAATCCCCTGAAGGAAAATGTGACAAGACCTGTTAAATTAGTCCCTATCCCGAACGGTACTGTAGACAGCTGTAACCAGCCTCAGGAGCAGACTTACGAAAGGAAAGGTGGATCCTCTGGTGTATTCAGCTTACTGTTGCTCCCTTTACTGATGTTAAGAAGACGCAAAAGCTAAGCTTTTGCCTTATTTAAAAGAACCTGCCTTGAGCAGGTTTTTTTATGCCCGGTTAATTTTTGACTGATCTAAAAATATTTAAAAAAAATTAAATTATTTTGTCATCAAATCTTAAATAACTTCAGGTTCTTACTTAATGTCAATAGGGGCAGGGTAAGTTTCTGTGTGGAACCTTTTGGCCATCTCTACTATCTATTAAAGTGCAACGCAAGTTGCTTGTTATTTATCAGATCGAGGAAATTTGCCTTATGAAAAGACAGAAAAGAGATCGTTTAGAACGTGCCCACGCTCAAGGTTATCGCGCCGCTGTCACAGGTCGCTCAAAAGAAATTTGTCCTTATCAGAATTTAGACACCAGATCGCAATGGCTCGGAGGGTACCGGGAAGCGATGGAAGATAAAGGGATTGGCCTGTTTGCCAGAGGTCAGTAATTCACGAATTCAGATAACAAGGCCCCGATAACCGGGGCCTTGTGCATTTTAGGGTATTAAATACCCAGAGTCATTTAAGCTAAAACTTCTAGTCCGACGGGTATCGATCAGAAGCGGGCTTTAATGCCCAGAGTAAAGGAGCGACCAGGCAGAGGCGCATCTTCTTTGATAAAAGAGCTATGAACAAAACCCAGCTCATCTGTCAAATTATTCGCCTTAGCAAAAGCCGTTAAGTCCAGATCATTCAGATCGAAGTAGTAGCTAAAACTCAAATCAAGGATCTGGTATGAACCTGTTACAGTTTCGCCTTCGGCTACTTTGTCTTGTTTCATGTAATGAGTCCAGTCGATGGTCGCTGACCAATCCTGGGCAGAGTAACTGTAGCCTGTTCCCAGTTTCATAGGTGGTATACGAGGTAAATCTCCACCTTGATCTAGTGTTGCTCTGACGGAGTCCACAAATAACTCGAGTTCCTGTTCAGCCGTCAGTTGATAAGCCATTGAAAACTCTGCACCGTACAAGGTTGCATCTTGCTGCTGGTAATGAAAAATAGAGAATTCTTCACCTTCGTGCTCATGAGCATGTTCGTCCTCATGGCCTTCTTCCTCATGAGCTTCCAGATCGGCCATGGTTAAGCCAGAATCCTTCATATATAGGTAGTTATGCACTTTGTTGTAGAACAGGTTAGCTGTGAAGGTGAAATCACCCTCGAACTTGCGCAAAGTCAGGTCAATATTGTTGGCGACTTCCTTGTTGAATTCTGTTGTGGCCTGAGAAATTTCTCCATCAGCATCCAGCGCATAAGCCAGACCTAATTCGTAGGTCTGAGTAGCAATATGAGCACCATTGGAATAGAGTTCAGCTGCACTTGGCGCCCGCTCCGAGCGGCTTGCGGATAAGGACCAGTTGTAACCTGGTTGGAAGTTCCAAACTAAACCAGCAGACAGACTGGCTGCGGTAAAATCATTTTTGACCTTTTCGCCCTGATGCTCTGCAGCTTCTTCATCATGGTGGTGTTCAAATTCAATTCCCGAGGCTTTATAGTCGACTTGTTCCAGGCGGGCGCCTAATTGAGCTGTGACATCGCCGAAACTGCGTTCCTCTAGCACAAATAAGGCGTGGGAGTCGGTTTTAGTGTCAGGTGTAAAAGCCTCTTCGCCTATAGCTTTATAATCACTATTTTGCAGGTGGTAACCAACAACGCCGTGCCAGCCGGCAATAGTCTCGTGCTCTGCGGTAAAACGACTCTCAAAGCTGTCATTTTTGAAGGTAGTACCTATAGCTCCATCTTCAATTTCATGATGTTGATAGCGTGTCAGGGCGCTGGTAAAAGACAAAGTTTCAATACCAGTGAAAGGCTTGTAAAGCTCGCCAGCCAAACCATATCTATCTTGCTTCACTCTGGCAAACACGCCAGCATCTTCATGGGCTTCTTCGTCATGGGCTTCTTCGTCATGGGCTTCCTCTTCATCTTCTTCATGATGATGGTGGTGACCAGGAATGCCATATTCACTGTCGATATGGCCCACAGAGAAACCTAACAAGCCTTTATCGGTGATCCAGCTTAATCCACCGTTTACCGCTGAGTTGTCGAGCCAGGAGTTGGCTAGTTGATCAGAGCTTTCACCTTCGTCATTGGTAAATTCAGGCACGTCGTAATTATCAGTTTTGCGTTTAAAACCATCAAAATGCCAGGCTGTTTCGTTCTGTCCACCATCATGCGCTAAAGCTGCGGTTTTTTCGTTAGAACCTGAGCTGTAGCGGGTTTCCAGTTGAGTGCTGGCAGGGCGCAATTGGCGCGGTAGTCTGTTATCTACCACGTTCACTACACCACCAACAGCTCCGCTGCCATACAGCAAGGTGGAAGGGCCGCGCAGTACTTCAATCTGTTCCGTAGTGATAGCATCCGCTGTGATAGCGTGATCAGGCCCAATACGAGAGACATCGGCTGAATCGAGGCCATTATTTAAAATGCGCACTCTAGGACCATCCAAACCACGCAAAATTGGGCTTGCCGCGACAGGACCATAGTAGTTGCTGTGCACGCCAGGCATAGATTTTAAGGTTTCGCCTATCGTTGGTTCAGTTTTACGACTGAGTTCTTCACCGGATAACACAGACACAGGGTTGGCCATTTCCAGATCGTAGTGATGCAAACCAGAAGCCGCGACCACAATTCGCTCAATACCACCAGCTTGTAGCTTGATGGTCAGTTCATTGTTTTGGCTCTCTGCAACCTTAATAAATTGGTCGCCATAACCTTTAGCTGAAATATGTAATTCTGCGTCGGCGGGTGCCTGAATAGAAAAGCGTCCGTTGTTGTCGGCATAGACATATTGTTGGCGACCATGAACGTGGACACGGGCCTGCTCTATGGCTTTGCCATTGGTATCCAAAATTAAGCCTTGAACCGTCGCACTTTGCGCTGTGACCTGAGCAGAAAATACAGAGGCAACCAGTACAGCGAGCGGTGACAATTGAAACAGAGAAGGGCGCATCGAAAAACCTTTTACTATGAGTTGGTGTGTGATGTTATAACATTTTTGCGGATTAACGATCCGGACGCAAGTACTTTTGTGATGAAGTAACATTTTTCCGAGATTTTGCTTCGAAAGCCTTCTCCCTCATGTTTTAATATCAAAAGAATAAATAACGAATAATCAAAAGGATAAGGCATGGAGTTCTGGCCTGAATTTATATTAATTGCATCTGTTCATTTAGTGGCTGTCGCCAGTCCCGGGCCTGATTTCGCTATAGTTTTACGTTATGCAGTAAGGTATGGCCGCAACGTGGCTCTTGCAGCAAGCCTTGGCATAGGAATGGCGATTTTTCTGCATGTTTGTTATTCGCTGCTCGGCTTAGGGCTACTGATTAAAACAACGCCCTGGTTGTTCACGCTGTTTAGTCTGTTGTCTGCGTCTTATTTAGCCTATATCGGCTTTCAGGCTATTGGCAGTGGGGCACCAAGCAGCGATGCATCAGAGACCGTAGCCGAGGCTGAGGTCGAAACTCCATCCATGCTCAAAGCCTTTACCTCTGGCTTTGTGACTAATGGTTTAAATCCTAAAGCGACTCTGTTTTTCCTGTCTTTGTTTGCCGTCATTATTTCGCCAGTTACACCACTTTCGTACAAAGTGATCTACGGCACTTATATGGCATTTGCTACTGCCGCCTGGTTTGCATTTTTGTCTGTGATCCTAACCCGCGAAAACCTAAGGGCTTTTTTACTACGTAAAGGCTATTGGTTTGATCGTTTAATGGGCGCGGTATTACTGGCACTGGCTATGCATCTGATTTACGGTGCAATTCAATCTCAACTACACTAGCCAGAAGATTGTTGCCGATACCAGTGAGGTGTCAGTATGCAAGTCCTAAACAAAGTGATCCGGCTGGATCTGAACTATGCATCAGAGGCCAGCCATCTGTATCAAAGGCATACCTGCTATATAGCACCCTATAGAACAGAACAAGCCGAGCATTTTGCACGACGTTTGCTGGCTTATTTATGCTTTTTTGAGTCGTCGCCACATCTGGCGAAATCAGATAATTCAGGTAAAACTCCCGATCTATTTGTCAGTGATGCGACAGATCACATTACACTCTGGTGCAATGTTGATTTACTCAGTGAAAAACATTTACAGCGCGCAAGCCACCAGTCCGATTGGGTCGTATTGTTTTTGGATGAGGCTGATCAGAAAAAAATCAAAAGTCACTACAAACACCATTTTGGTAATGTCTTGTTTCATAGCTTGTCTCATCAGCAACTCACAGACTTTTGCGGCATGTTCAAAGGCCATATGCAATTGGACTTGTGGCGGGAAGACGACAAGTTATTGATCACAGATGGCAAACAAAGCTGCGAATTTCCACTTAGGCTGACAAAAGACATCAAGCACTAAAGCCGTGCCAACTTGTCATTTCATTTTCTGTGGTTATAATGGCCGCCCGTAATTTTGCCCCGGATTTACGGTCCGGCTTTGCAGAAGGTGAATGATAAATGTACGTTGTTGCTGCTTTATATAAATTCGTTGCTTTACCTGACTATGTTGCCCTTCGCGATAAGCTCTACCAACACTTAGTGTTAAATAAAGTCAAAGGCACTTTGCTACTGGCTGAAGAAGGAATTAACGGTACTATTTGTGGCTCACGTGAAGGCATAGATGCCATGGTCCAATGGTTCGCCGCAGATAGCCGTTTTGATGGGATGTCTTACAAAGAATCCTTTGCCGATGAGCAGGCGTTCTACCGCACTAAAGTAAAGCTGAAAAAAGAAATCGTTACTATGGGTGTAGAAGGGATAAACCCGGCTCATATCGTAGGTACTTATGTCAAAGGTCAGGCCTGGAACGAACTGATTTCTGATCCGCAGACCATAGTAATAGATACCCGAAATGATTATGAAGTCGCTATTGGTACTTTTAAGAATGCCATTAATCCAAACACCACCAGCTTCCGTGAATTTCCGGACTGGGCTGAGCAGAATTTGGATAAAAACAAACATAAAAAAGTAGCGATGTTTTGTACCGGCGGTATTCGCTGCGAAAAATCTACAGCGTTTTTAAAGGAGCAGGGCTTCGAAGAGGTCTATCACCTGGATGGTGGTATTCTGAAATATCTGGAAGAAGTGCCAGAACCAGAAAGTTTGTGGCAAGGCGAGTGTTTTGTGTTTGACCAGCGTGTAGCAGTCAAACACGGTCTGGAGCAAGGCAGTTACGATCAATGCTACGCCTGTCGTATGCCATTGTCGCAGGAAGAGATGAAATCTCCACTGTACGTGCAAGGTTTAAGTTGTCCGCATTGCCATGACAAAATAACGCAAGAACAAAAAGCGTCCTTTACTGAGCGTCAGAAACAAATTGCCCTTGCTAAAGAGCGGGGTGAACAGCACATTCGCGACGGCAAAGTGGAATTTTAATTGCCGCAGCCTAAAAAAGAGCCTTCATGGCTCTTTTTTTATGCCTGAAATTCAGCCTTTAATTCATTATTCTTCTATTAAATAGAACAAAATGTGCTTAATTTTGCTATTTTAAACCATCTTCTTGAAAGATAAGCTAGTCGTATCAAGTGAGGAAACTTATGGTTACAGAAACAAAAGGCTACAGCAAAACCAGTATAGTGTTGCATTGGTTGGTCGCTGTGATAGTGATAGGGCTTTTTGCATCAGGCTTTTGGATGGTGGATTTAGGCTATTACAGTAGCTGGTATAAAACGGCACCTTTCTGGCATAAAAGCGCCGGAGTGCTGCTGTTACTGATGATGGTCTACCGGGTGCTCTGGCGTGTGCTGAACGGTTCAGTCTCACCTATACCAAGTCATAGCAGAGCGGTACAAAAGGCGAGTCATGTCACGCATCTGACTTTGTATCTGGGTATATTCCTGATCATCTGCAGTGGTTATTTGATTTCGACAGCGGACGGTAGACCTATAGAGGTTTTTGGTCTGTTTGATCTTCCATCTGCAGGCGAGCTGTTTGCTGACCAGGCCGATATTGCAGGGTTGGTCCATAAATTTGCAGCTTATGGTCTGATTACGCTTGCAGTTTTGCATGCAGTGGCAGCTCTTAAGCACCATTTTTTTGATAAAGACGATACGTTAAAACGAATGCTTAAACCTTAATGTAAAAGGAGATTGGAATGAAGAAATTATTATTAGCCAGCTTGATGGCGTCTATGTTAGCTGCACCAGCTTTACAAGCTGCTGAGTATGAAATTGATACCCAAGGTGCGCATGCTTTTGTACAGTTTAAAATCAGCCACTTAGGCTACAGCTGGTTATACGGCCGTTTCAATACCTTTAAAGGTAACTTCAGCTATGACGCTGCAAAGTTAGCGGACTCTAAAATCCAGTTAGAAATCGATACCAAAAGTGTTGACTCTAACCATGCTGAGCGCGACAAGCACTTACGCAGCCCGGATTTCCTCAACGTAGACAAAAACGGCAAAGCGACTTTTGTTAGCACTAAGATAGTGCCTAAAGCAGGTGCTGATTTTGATGTAGTGGGTAACTTTACCTTAAATGGCGTCACCAAAGAAATCGTTATCAAAGCGACTAAACTGGGTGAAGGTTCAGATCCATGGGGTGGTTACCGTGCAGGTTTTGCCGGCACGACCAGCATCAACTTAGAAGATTTCGCTATTAAAAACATCCTTGGCCCTGCCTCTGCCACTGTGCAGTTGGATCTGAGCGTGGAAGGTATCAAGAAGTCTTAATTCTGAATTGAGATTCTAATGACGCAATTGCCCTGACGTATCTTGTGATACTCAGGGCAATTCTATTTCTATATCTGTGATGGGAATACTGCAGCAAGGTAAAATTTCGCCTTTGCGGACAAAAGCCAAAGGCTCGTTGATGTAACTGACCGAACCTGACAGTAATTTACAACGGCAAGCACCACAGTAACCTTCGCGGCATTGATAGTTCACTTGCTGTTGCTGAGCTTCCAGAGCATCAAGCAGGGTGCGTTGCTCAGGCCCAAACTCCAGGCTGAGCACATCCTTCACCACTACTTTAACCATTTCAGTGATCGCAGATCAGAGATCAAAATCGCCGAAGTCAGCGCCATCCATTTCGTTGTCGATTTGGCCTACTAAATAGGAGCTGATTTCTGATTCCTGTGGCGCTACCTGCACATTATCAGACACCAGCCAGGCGTTGATCCATGGAATAGGGTTCTGTGTCGTGCTGAAAATCGGCTTTAAGCCCACAGCCTGCATTCTGTTATTGGTGATGTACTCAACATACTGGCACAAAATATCTTTGTTTAAGCCAATCATTGAACCATCTTTAAACAAGAACTCAGCCCAGTCTTTTTCCTGCTCAGCGGCTTTACGGAATATCGCATAGGCCTCGTCTTCGCATTCTTTGGCGATAATCGCCATTTCCGGGTCGTCTTCGCCAGCGGCCATAATATTCAGCATATGCTGAGTGCCGGTTAAATGCAGTGCTTCATCACGCGCAATCAGTTTGATGATTTTTGCATTGCCTTCCATCAGTTCGCGTTCGGCAAAGGCAAAACTACATGCAAAGCTGACGTAAAACCGAATGGCTTCGAGCACGTTCACCGACAAAATACAGATGTACAGCTTACGCTTCAGGTCGTGCAGGCTGATGGTATGAGTTTTACCATCTACGACATGAGTGCCGACACCACATAAGTGGTACAGGTTTACAGAATTGATTAAATCATCGTAATAACGGGTGACATCATCAGCACGTTCGATAATACGTTCATTTAGCAGAATATCGTCGAAGACCTTGTGTGGCTCATTGGTGATATTACGCACTATATGGGTGTAGCTGCGGCTGTGAATAGTTTCACTAAATGCCCAGGTTTCAATCCATGTTTCGAGCTCTGGCAAAGAGACGATAGGCAACAAAGCCACGTTTGGTGAACGGCCTTGCACTGAGTCCAGCAAAGTTTGGTATTTTAAATTGCTAATAAAAATATGCTTTTCATGTTCTGGTAACTGTTGAAAGTCGATGCGATCTTTACTGACATCCACTTCTTCTGGACGCCAGAAAAAACTCAGTTGCTTTTCAATCAGTTTTTCAAAAATTCCGTATTTTTGTTGATCATAGCGGGACACGTTCACCGGATTGCCGAAAAACATCGGCTCTTTCATTTGATCATTGTTCGTACGGCTAAAGGTGGTGTAACTCATCAGCAACATCCAGTTTATTATTTGTTATGCATACAAAAAGAGGGCTGCAATGCAGCCCCAGACTTAAATTTTACAGGCGCCACCGGCACAACCATCGTCTTCCGGCGTCGCTTTGATGTCTTCCTGTATGTCGGAAGCACCATCGCGGGTGTTGTGGTAGTACATGGTTTTCACACCCAGCTTATAAGCCGTCAGTAAATCTTTTAACAAGATCTTCATCGGTACTTTGCCGCCTTCGAACTTGCCCGGATCATAGTTGGTATTAGCAGAAATAGTCTGGTCAACAAACTTCTGCATAATGGCAACCAGACTGATATAACCGTCGTTGTTTGGCATATCCCATAACAACTCATACTGGTTTTTCAGGCGCTCATACTCTGGCACTACTTGTTTCAAAATACCGTCTTTACTTGCCTTTATACTGATATGACCCCGAGGTGGTTCAATACCATTGGTCGCATTTGAAATTTGCGAAGAGGTTTCAGAAGGCATCAGTGCAGACAAGGTTGAGTTACGTAAACCGTGTTCAACGACGTCTTTACGCAGCTGGTCCCAGTCGTAATGCAATGGTTCAGCGCAGACTTTATCCAGATCCTTTTTATAGGTATCAATAGGCATAACGCCTTCGGAATACGTGGTCTCGTTAAATTTAGGGCATGGGCCAAATTCCTGAGCCAGCTTGTTCGATGCTTTCATCAGGTAATACTGAATAGCTTCAAAAGTACGGTGCGTTAAGGCATTGGCCGAGCCGTCTGAATACTTGACGCCATTTTTTGCCAGGTAATAAGCATAGTTAATCACACCTATGCCTAAGGTACGGCGATTCATGCTGGCGTGGTAAGCTGCCAGAATTGGATAGTCCTGATAGTCCAGTAAGCTATCTAAAGCACGCACTGCCAGCTCAGCCAATTCTTCCAGCTCGTCTAAATGCTCAATAGCACCCAGGTTAAAAGCCGACAAGGTGCAAAGGGCTATTTCACCATTAGGATCGTTAATGTCGTTTAATGGCTTAGTTGGTAGCGCAATTTCCAAACACAAGTTGCTCTGACGCACAGCAGCAAACTTAGGATTAAATGGGCTATGTGTGTTGCAGTGATCGACGTTTTGTAAATAGATACGACCTGTGCTAGCGCGCTCCTGCATAAAGAGGGTAAAGAGCTCAACAGCTTTAATACGCTTTTTACGGATAGACGTATCAGCTTCGTATTGAACATACAGCTCTTCAAACTTTTCCTGATCTTCGAAAAATGCATCATACAGACCCGGCACATCAGAAGGGCTGAACAGGGTGATCATTTCATCTTTAATCAAGCGGGTGTACATCAGGCGGTTAAACTGCACACCGTAATCTAAGTGACGGACACGGTTTTCTTCTACACCACGGTTGTTTTTCAGAACCAGTAAAGATTCAACTTCTAAATGCCACAGCGGATAAAACAATGTGGCCGCGCCACCACGAACACCACCCTGAGAGCAGCTTTTTACTGCGGTCTGGAAGTGTTTGTAGAATGGGATACAACCTGTATGAAAGGCTTCGCCGTTACGAATGGGGCTACCTAAAGCACGGATACGGCCGGCATTGATACCAATACCAGCGCGCTGGCTGACGTATTTTACGATAGCGCTGCTGGTGGCATTGATTGAATCTAAGCTGTCACCACATTCAATCAATACACAAGAGCTGAACTGGCGGGTTGGGGTACGTACACCAGACATAATAGGTGTAGGTAACGAAATTTTAAATGTAGAGACTGCATCGTAGAAACGACGGACGTAACTTAAGCGGCTGTCTTTTGGATAGTTAGCAAATAAACAAGCAGCGACCAACATATAGAGGAACTGAGCGCTCTCATAAATCTGGCCTGTTACCCGGTTTTGTACCAGGTATTTGCCTTCCAGCTGTTTGACTGCAGCATAGCTGAAGTCTAAATCGCGGGCATGGACAATGAAAGTATCCAGCTGGTCTAACTCTTCTTTAGAGTAATCCGCCAGAATGTGCGCGTCATAACGTTTTTCTTCCACCATTTTGACCACATGGTCGTACAGCTTTGGCGGTTCAAACTGGCCATAGGCTTTTTTACGCAAATGGAACACAGCCAAACGGGCGGCCATGTATTGGTAATCCGGCGTCTCTTTTGAGATTAAATCGGCAGCGGCTTTGATGATGGTTTCATGAATGTCGGCGGTCTTGATCCCGTCGTAAAACTGAATGTGAGAACGTAACTCAACTTGGGACACTGATACGTTTTGTAACTGCTCAGCAGCCCAATCTATCACACGGTGAATTTTGTCTAAGTCTAATGGTTCGCGCGAGCCATCTCTTTTGGTTACGTATAATGTTTGAGTCATATTTTTCCGCCGAAAATTCCATCTCAATTGTTATTATAGTGTGCACAGAATTTCTTCTGTGCAGCGAATTCACCCGCTTTTGGCTTCATTAGGTCAAACTCAACTGAGCGACACAACATCTAGGGGTGAAAGTAGAACGGATCACAAGATAGAGTGGATCAATATCAATTGCAACCCCTGCCAGGCGGCGAAAAATGCAGCATGTTAGTGTCTGCTAACGTGCGAAATAGGCTTTTAAAAACCTCTGTAGGGAAGCAATAGTTTTTCAGTAAAAAATCTATTTTATCTGTTCGGTTAAAATTTAAGTCATTGAAAAAATCACCTGAGAAGAGGTGATTTTTTATTGAACAAAAATATGAAAAATCTGAACTCAATCGAGGTATTGGATCAAGTCATCCAGGCTTGAAATGTGTAAATTTGCGCCCCAAAGTTCAGTTTTATCATCTGGCCCTACATAGCCAAAATCACACATTACGGTTTGCATGCCAGCGCGACGTCCTGCTTCTATATCTCGTTCAGCATCACCTATATACCAACATTGGTTTGCTGGTACCTGCATATAGTGAGCCGTCATCCAGAGCGGGGTTGGATCAGGTTTACGTTGTGACAGACTGTCACCGCCTACTAACAATCGGCTTTTTAGTAAGACAGGTAACTGACGCTGTACTTTGGCGGCAAGCTTATAAGGTTTATTGGTGACTATACCCCAAGGGATGTTGCGTGCTTCAAGCGCTGCGAACAAGACTTCAGCACCTGGAAACAAGCGGCTGTGCACACCGCTGTGCTGATGGTAATAATCCAGCAGGCTTTGGCGGGCTTGGCCAAAATCAATGTGTTTTATCGCTTCACCAAAACCAAGCTGCAGTAAACCTTTGGCACCATGTGATGCCATAGGACGGTATTCGTCATAAGTCTTTTCAGGCTTGCCGTGTTGTCGCAGCACAAAATTCAGCGCTGCGCCTAAATCCTGTGCTGTATCCACCAAGGTGCCGTCTAAATCAAATAACAGGGCCGCTGGTTTTTGAAGTCTGGTGCTCTTTGGTCTCATAATGGTTTTTTTGCCACGACAAAATAATTCACATCTAACCCAGGGCCAGTGCGGAAGGATTGGTTTACTGGGTTGTAGTGCAGACCTGTCGCATCCACGACTTGTAAACCAGCATCATCGATGAAGCGCATCAGATCAGAAGGGCGGATAAACTTCTCAAACTCGTGCGTACCTTTAGGGACTAACTTCAACAACTGCTCTGCGCCTACTATGGCCATCAGATAGGCTTTCCAGGTTTTGTTAAGGGTTGAAAACACCAAGGTCGCGCCTGGTTTAGCTAAATCTGCGCAGGCCTGGACTACAGAGGCCGGTGCAGGAACATGTTCGAGCATCTCCATACAAGTGACCAGATCAAATTCGGCTCTGTTGGCGGCAGCAAAAGCCTCAGCTGTGCTTTGTTGATACTGAACTGAGACTGAGGATTCCAAAGCATGCAGCTTTGCTACAGTTAGCGCCTCTTCAGCCATATCAATGCCTGTGACCTGAGCTCCGGCTTTCGCCATGGCCTCAGCTAAAATACCGCCACCGCAGCCCACATCTATAGCCTTTTTGCCAAACAAGCCTTGTACCTGATCGCTGATAAAGGCCAGTCTGCAAGGATTTAACTGATGCAGCGGCTTAAATTCACCTGTGGTGTCCCACCAGCGTGAGGCAATTTCATTAAATTTGGCAATTTCGGCCGGATCAACATTGGAAGATGAGTTCATAAGCATATCCATTTAAAATTTCGACCATTATAAGGCCTTGATCTGTTTGAGCAATCACCAGTCGTCACTGTACAAAGCACAACAGAACTGGCAAGGTGTTTTTTCTGTGGTAGAATCCGCCTTTGTCCCGCGACCCATTACAGTAAAAAACGCGGGTATCTTGTTGATTTAAGGGAAAAAAGCTTTTTATGACAAATTTGGCCAAAGAAATTGTTCCCATTAATATCGAAGAAGAATTAAAGAATTCTTATCTCGATTATGCAATGAGCGTTATTGTGGGACGTGCCTTACCGGACGTAAGGGACGGTTTAAAGCCAGTTCACCGTCGCGTGTTGTTTGCGATGAAAGAGTTAGGCAATGACTGGAATAAAGCCTACAAAAAATCTGCCCGTGTGGTAGGTGACGTCATAGGTAAATATCACCCGCACGGTGATAGCGCTGTATACGACACTATAGTTCGTATGGCTCAGCCGTTTTCCTTACGCTATATGCTGGTTGATGGTCAGGGGAACTTCGGTTCCGTTGACGGCGACTCGGCAGCTGCAATGCGTTATACCGAAGTGCGAATGTCTCGCATCGCGGGTGAATTGCTAGCCGACTTGGATAAAGAAACAGTCGACTATGTGCCCAACTACGACGGCACAGAAATGATCCCAGCTGTATTACCGACTAAAATCCCAAATCTGTTGGTCAACGGTTCATCTGGTATTGCTGTTGGTATGGCGACTAATATTCCGCCGCACAATTTAAATGAAGTGATTGACGCCTGTCTGGCGTTAATTGCCAATCCGGAGATCAGCATTCCTGAACTGATGGAACTGATGCCAGGACCAGATTTCCCGACAGCAGCTATTATCAATGGCCGTCGTGGCATTGAAGAAGCCTACCGCACAGGTCGTGGCAAGGTTTATATCCGCGCCAGAACTCATATCGAAACCGACGAAAAAACTGGTCGTGAGACTATTGTTGTTGATGAGATCCCTTACCAGGTCAACAAAGCCCGTCTGATTGAGAAAATCGCAGAGCTGGTCAAAGAAAAACGCATCGAAGGCATTTCAGCATTACGCGACGAGTCTGATAAAGACGGTATGCGTATTGTCATTGAAGTGAAACGTGGCGAATCGTCAGACGTATTGATCAACCACTTGTATACCCAAACTCAGATGCAAACTGTGTTTGGTATCAATATGGTTGCCCTGGATCAGGGCCAGCCGAAGTTGATGGGCTTAAAGCACATGCTGCAATGTTTTGTGTTGCACCGCCGCGAAGTGGTGACACGCAGAACAGTGTATGACTTACGTAAAGCCCGTGACCGTGCCCATATTTTAGAAGGCTTGGCTATAGCGCTTGCCAACATTGATGAAATTATTGATTTAATCAAAAACTCATCAAGCCCGGCCGATGCGAAGCAAGGTTTAGTCGCACGTGGCTGGCAGCTGGGTGATGTCAGCGCCATGTTAGAACGTGCTGGCGAAAATGCCGCCCGTCCAGAGTGGCTGGAAGAGCATTTTGGTATTCGTAATGGCGAATATTTCCTGACTGAACAACAAGCTCAGGCGATCCTTGATTTACGTTTACATAAACTGACTGGTCTGGAACATGAAAAAATTCTGGACGAGTATAAAGAGTTGTTAGTACTGATTGCTGAGTTGTTACACATTCTGGGAAGCCCGGAGCGTTTAATGGAAGTGATCTGTGAAGAGTTAGAAGCGGTAAAAGCCCAATATGGTGATGCCCGTCGCACTGAAATTCAGGACAACGCGATGGATATCAATATGGAAGACTTGATCACTGAAGAAGACGTGGTCGTGACGCTGTCGCATTTAGGCTACGCCAAGTATCAGGCTCTGTCTGACTATGAAGCTCAGCGTCGTGGTGGCCGTGGTAAAGCGGCTACTACAGTAAAAGATGAAGACTTTGTCGACCAACTGCTGATCGCCAGCACCCACGATACGATTTTGTGTTTCTCTAACCGTGGTCGTCTGTACTGGATGAAGGTGTATCAATTACCGCTCGCTTCACGTCAGGCTCGTGGTAAGCCAATAGTTAACTTACTGCCACTGGAAGAAAACGAGCGTATTACCGCTATTCTGCCGGTTCGTGAATACGAAGAAGGCAAATACGTGTTTATGGCGACAGCCAACGGTACAGTGAAGAAAACATCACTGACTGAATACTCTCGTCCACGTAGCAACGGTATTATCGCTGTCAACCTGAACGAAGGCGATCAGCTGATTGGTGTGGATATCACAGATGGCAACAGTCAGATCATGTTGTTCTCAGACGACGGTAAAGTAGTACGCTTTAACGAAGAGCAGGTCCGTCCAATGGGCCGTGGAGCTACAGGTGTTCGTGGTATTAAACTACGCGAAAACGGCTCAGTGGTTTCATTGATAGTACCGAAGAGCGAAGGTGCAATTCTGACTGTGACTGAAAACGGCTATGGTAAACGTACCGCGCTGCAGGAATACCCGGAGAAGAGCCGTGCTACTCAAGGCGTTGTTTCTATTAAAGTATCCGAGCGTAACGGTCTGGTGGTTGGTGCAGTACAAGTGAACGCGCTGGATGAAATCATGCTGATTTCAGACAAAGGCACACTGGTGCGGACCCGCGTCAGTGAAGTGTCACAAGTCGGCCGTAACACTGCTGGTGTGATTCTGATCCGCACCATCGAAGGTGAAAAAGTAGTAGGTGTACAACGCATCGACGAAATTCAGGATCAAGACGAAGTCGCAGCCGCAGAAGCCGCTGCAGCAGCATTAGCTGCGCAGAATCCGACAGAGGATACTGTGGCGGACGGCGAAGAAGAGTAAGTCTGTATTAAAGGGGCCAGATCGCGTTATTGAAAAAATAATGGGATCTGGCCCCTTTTTTATTTCTGTCTTTTACAAAGTGCGCTAAAGTAGCGGCTGTTTAGAAAGAGCCGTCCAGACGTCAGGATTATTCGTTGACAGCACTTTTAGATACCCAAGTATCTTGAAGTTGCGGGGAGGCGACAAACCAGTGAGACCCCAGGAGCATAGTCAACCTATGTGACTGGGGCGAGATGGTGCAGTTAACAAAGCCGCAGCGTCAAGTAAGACGGGTATAACCCAAGGCCACAAAATAAAGATCATCCAAAGATGACCCAAAGCCGTTTTCTAATTTGTTTTTCATTCGATAAAGCGTTGTAACAGGAGCAAGAGATGACCACCTATAACTTTTGTGCTGGCCCGGCTATGTTGCCGGTGGAAGTGATGCAACAAGCACAGGAAGAGTTGATCAACTGGCATGGTCGCGGCTGCTCCATTATGGAGATGAGTCACAGAGGCAAAGATTTTATGCAGGTTGCCGCCCAGGCAGAGCAGGACCTGCGCGATTTACTGACTATACCAGTCAATTATAAAGTGCTGTTTATGCACGGTGGCGGCCGTGGTCAGTTTTCAGCTGTTCCGCTAAACTTAGCCAAAGCCGGTATCAGCGCCGATTATATTGTCTCAGGCGCCTGGTCTAAAGCCGCTGTAGAGGAAGCGGAGAAATTTACCGCTTTAAAAGCTCAGAACATTCAGATCAAACAAGATGGCCTTCGTACCTTAGTGCCGGCTTCAAATTGGCAGCTTAATGACAACGCCAGCTTTGTGCATTTTTGTCCGAACGAAACTGTGGATGGCATGGAGTTTATCGATTTGCCCAGCACCAAAGCGCCTTTAGTCGCCGATCTGTCATCCACCATCTTATCGCGTCATATTGACGTCAGCCGTTTTGGCGTGATTTACGCCGGTGCCCAGAAGAATATCGGGCCTTCAGGCTTAACTTTGGCCATAGTGCGCGAAGACTTGTTGCCAGCCAAAGGCAGCAGTATTCCAAGCGTGTTGGATTATCGCTTGGCCGCTGAAAATGACAGCATGTTTAATACACCTCCTACCTATGCCTGGTATCTGGCTGGCTTAGTTTTCCAGTGGCTGAAGCGTCAGGGCGGTGTAGAGGCGATGCAACAGCGTAATGCCCTCAAAGCACAAACTTTGTATGGCTATATCGACCAAAGCGATTTTTATCGCAATGACGTTGCGCCACAGTTCCGTTCATCGATGAACGTACCGTTTTTATTAGGCGATGAGACGCTGAACGACCTGTTTGTCAGCGAAGCAGAAGCCAATGGCCTGTTGGCATTAAAAGGCCATCGTATGGTGGGTGGCATGCGCGCCAGTATCTACAACGCAATGCCACTAGAAGGCGTACAAACGCTAGTGACCTTTATGAAAGAATTTGAGCGGGTGCACGGCTGATGAAAACTTTAACCCTCGAGCCTATCGCTAAAGTAGAAGGCGTGGTGCATTTACCTGGTTCAAAAAGTATCTCCAACCGTGCTTTATTACTGGCCGCTTTAGCCAAAGGCACAACCCGTATCACCAATTTGCTCGATAGCGATGATGTCAGTCATATGCTCAATGCCTTAACAGCGCTTGGCGTACAGTTTTCGTTATCTGACGATAAAACTGTCTGCGAAATCACCGGCGTGGCTGGTGTGTTTCAGCATCAGGCACCTCTTGAGCTGTTTTTAGGCAACGCCGGCACAGCGATGCGCCCCTTAACTGCAGCTCTGGCTGTATCCAATGTAGATGTCACCTTAACAGGTGAGCCACGGATGTACGAACGTCCTATTGGCCATTTGGTGGATGCTTTGCTGCAATGGAATGCCGATATTGAGTATCTGCAGCACAAAGACTATCCGCCGCTGCGTATTCGCGGTAAAGCTCTGGCTGGCGGTCACATCAGTATTGATGGTTCAGTCTCCAGTCAGTTTTTAACTGCAGTATTGATGGCTGCACCTTTGTTATCGGGCGACAGCGAAATTGTCATTAGCGGCGAATTGGTGTCTAAACCTTATATTGATATTACCTTGGCCTTGATGGCGCGTTTTGGCGTATCCGTAGAGAACAATAACTATCAAAGTTTTGTCGTCAAAGGCAACCAGCAGTATCAATCGCCTGGCGATTTTCTGGTGGAAGGAGATGCGTCTTCAGCCTCTTATTTCCTCGCCGCTGCAGCTATTAAAGGCGGCACAATTAAAGTCACAGGCATTGGCAAAAATGCAGTGCAGGGCGATATTCACTTTGCCGACGCTTTAGAAGCCATGGGAGCGACAGTCGACTGGGGTTATGACTACATTTCGGTTACCCGTAACCAACTAAAAGGCATTGATCGGGATTACAACGCTATCCCCGATGCAGCTATGACCATCGCAACCACAGCTTTATTCGCTGAAGGCCAAACGGCAATTCGCAACGTTTATAACTGGCGCGTAAAGGAAACCGATCGTTTGGCGGCTATGGCAACAGAACTGCGCAAAGTGGGTGCTGAAGTTGAGGAAGGTGAAGATTACATTGTGATCACGCCACCAACGACTCTGAAACATGCCAGCATCGCAACCTACAACGATCACCGGATGGCTATGTGCTTCTCTTTGGTTGCATTAAGTAATACAGCTGTAACTATTGAAGACCCGGATTGCACCCGTAAAACATTTCCCCAGTATTTTGAAGTGTTTAGCACACTCAGCACCTTAGCCTAAGAAATTACGCGTAACCGAAATGGTTACGCGATCTCCTTGATTAAACCGCGCTTTTTGTCATTTATTTCTGTATAATGCCGCATCTTTTTGTGTGTTCGACTGTTTGGGAGGCAGAATGCAACAAGCGCCGGTAATTACCATTGATGGACCAGGTGGCTCAGGGAAAGGCACTATTTGCCGTTTAGTATCCCAAAAACTGGGCTGGCATCTGCTTGATAGCGGAGCTATTTATCGTGTTTTAGCTCTGGCTGCTATTCATCACCAGATTGATCCTACTGATGAAGAAGGTTTACAACCTCTGGCAGCTCATCTCGATGTACAGTTTAGCTGCGATGAACAAGGCAATACACGTGTCACGCTCGAAGGCGAAAATGTCACTCATACTATACGTACTGAAGAAGTAGGTTCTGTAGCCTCAAAAGTTGCTTCATTACCCAGAGTACGTGAAGCCTTATTGCGCCGCCAACGTGCATTTAAAGAAGCGCCAGGTTTGGTTGCTGATGGCCGTGATATGGGCACTGTGGTATTCCCACAGGCAGAAGTTAAAATATTTTTAACGGCCGACGCTTCAGAGCGCGCCAGACGGCGTTATTTAGAGTTGAAAGAAAAGGGCCATGATGTTAACATCGGCGACCTTTTGAGCGAAATACAGACCCGTGACGAACGGGATATGAATCGTGCTGTGGCGCCTTTAAAGCCTGCTGACGATGCATACATGCTGGATTCGACTAATAAAACCATTGAACAAGTGTTGGAAGAGGTTCTCAACGTCTGTAAAAAGTTGAACCAGGCCTAGACCTTCACGTTGGACAGCTTGTCGCAAGGAAGATGACAAGTTAACTTAGCAACCCCATGACACAGGACTGTGCGTGGAGCACTTAAAC
>Ga0247725_1000227_pt1 | contig 56591 bp, 38 predicted proteins | sample OKSTACKMCFT3sol_FD_183021 | JGI IMG/M metagenome (GOLD analysis project Ga0247725, IMG submission 183021) | Subsurface sediment microbial communities from gas well in Oklahoma, United States - OK STACK MC-FT3-sol | ecosystem: Environmental > Terrestrial > Deep subsurface > Rock core/Sediment...
ACAACAGTTCTGCAGGGGTATAGCCAAGCGGTAAGGCAGCGGGTTTTGATCCCGCCATTCTGGGGTTCGAATCCCTGTACCCCTGCCATAAATTGGAACCCAGCTTCGGCTGGGTTTTTTCTTTTCTAAAACATCAAAGTTTCTTGGGCTTGTTGCTGGACTGATAAAAAAACCGGCCTAAGCCGGTCTTTTCCATAAGCCAGATCATTAGTCGCCAAAACCTACAGCTTGAATATCAACTTGTTTCACTTCACCATAACTTTTGGCGATGTCTTTAATAGCTTCAGCTTTGCCAATCAGCACAAATTGCAGCTGATCTTTTGGAAAGTAGCTATTAATCAAGCGTTTGCTTTCAGCCACTGTTAGTTGATCGACCTTGCTTTGGAAACTGTTTATAAAGTCCTGATTAAAGCCGTACAGATACATATCCCCTAACAAGCCAGCTAAAGCTGTATTGGTTTCAAAACGAGGTGGGAACTGTCCTTTGACATAAGCTTTGGCGGAGTCCAGTGTGGCCTGATCTATGCCTTTGTCCCACAAGCGCTGATAGGTTTTCAGTGCCAGATCGATAGCTTCTTTTGTACTTTCAGTTTTAGTAAAACTGCTGATGCTAAAAGTACCGCTAGCCGAATACCGATCAAAACCAGAGCCTGCACCGTAAGTTAAACCTGAATTGACCCGCAACTCATCATTGAGCCAAGAGGTAAAACGACCACCCAGTACTGTGTTGACCACTAAAATACCGACATAATCCGGATTATCCTGCTGAATACCCACACCACCAATACTGAAAGTGGTTTCTATCGCATCTGATTTATTCACCAGCAGCACTTTGGCCTTGTCTGTTTTTGGTAAAGATGCGGTCAAATCAGGTTGTTTCACTGTGTCGCCATTTTTCCAATCGGAAAAAAGCTTTTGCAACTGAGCCTTCATCACATCGGGCTTAAAATCTCCCACCACGCTGATGGACGTATTCGCAGGTTGATAATAACTTTGATGGAAGTTTTTAACCTGCTGCTGACTGATGCCTTTGAGGGATTCTGCAGTACCAGAACTCGCATTGCCGTAAGGGTGAGCACCAAATACCAATTTGTTAAAGTACTGGTCCATCACCATACGCGGACTTTCTTTGGCCTGAGCCACAGCAGCAATCTGACGCGCTTTTAACTTATCAAACTCAGCCTGTTCAAAACTGGGTTGAGTCAAAACGCTATGCAGCATAGCGAGCATTTGCTGCGCATCTTTAGCCATAAAATTGGCTTGTAGGCTCGACCCCTCGACTGAGCTCTGGCTGCTTAAACTCGCACCTAAAAAGTCGACCAGTTGTTCAATTTCTGCTTTGCTTTTGCCACCAGCACCTAAAAGTAAGGCCTGACTCGTCAATTGCGACAAGCCAGCCTGACTGTCGTTCACTGCGCCAGCCCGCACTGTGGCCTGCACCGTAATTAGGGGCACTTCATGCTGAGGTAATAAAAACACAGTTAAACCATTGCCCAGCTTCAATTGCTCGTAAGCTGGCATCTGGAAGCTGCTGGCATCCTGTTTCTGTTCTGCCATCGCTGGCAATGCAAAGACAAAAGAGCTCAGCAACAGCAAGGCCGCTGCTTTTGGAGTTTTCATCAAATAGCTCATAGGTCTTTATCCTCAGCAGAGTCCAGCACAGCCACAGTGCGGTTGGATTTTTTCAGGTAACTTTGTGCCACACGCTGAATGTCAGCAGGAGTGACTTTTTGGTAATTTTGGGGGGCGTCAAACAACTTCTGATAACTGCCAAAATACAGCTCATAGGTGCCGATAATATCGGCTTTGCCATTGATGGTTTCCATTTCACGGTAGAACTGCATCAGCTTCTGGTTTTTGGCTTTTTCCAGCTCAGCTTGAGTTACACCTTCTTTGGCTACTTTATTAATAACCCCAATCAGCGCTGTCTCGAGATCCGCAGCTTTGACGCCAGGATTGGCTATCGCCATCAGATAAAACAAATTCGGATCAAAAGACATAGGCAAATAACTGAATACATCCATCGCCAGCTCTTTATCCACTAACGCCTGATACAAACGTGAGCTGTTGCCCTGGCCTAAAATGGAGTTTAATAAATCCAGCGCATAATAGTCTGGACTGGAGCTGGCCGGAATATGAAAACCTAACATCAAATTAGGGCTGGTTACTGAAGCTTTTTGCAGATAAACACGGCGCTCGCCTTTTTGTTCAGGCTCGACAGTGCGCACAACATCAGGTTTAGGTTGAGCAGGAATAGGTGCCAGATACTGCTCCGCCAGTTGCTTCACTTCGGCAAGCTTGACGTCCCCAGCGACCACCATCACGGCATTATTCGGCGCGTAATAGGTTTTGTGATAGCGCTTTAAGTCGTCCAAAGTCCAGGCTTTGATATCAGACTCATGGCCTATCACAGGCCAGCTGTAAGGATGCGCCTGAAAGGCGACACCTTTGAGTTCATCCTGCAACAGATTCCAATTGGAATTTTCCAGACCTGTAGTTCGCTCTGACGCCACTACGCCGCGTTCGCTTTCGACCATTTTGGCATTGATATCCAAATGACCAATACGATCTGCCTCTAAATCAAAAATAGTTTCCAGCGCATTGGCAGGAAACCAGTTGGTGTAGACAGTTAAATCTTCCGTAGTGTAGGCATTATTAGCGCCTCCAGCGGCTTCCATAGTGCGGTCAAACATCTTAGGGCCGTACTTTTTCGCGCCGTTAAACATCATATGCTCAAAAAAATGAGAGATGCCTGTGATGCCCGGATACTCGTTGCGTGAGCCCACTTTCCAAAATAAATAGCTATTTGCATTGGGGATAGATGCATCTTCCAACACCAGAATTTTCATACCATTTTTAAGTGTAAAACTTTGAATATCTGTGGCTTCTGTCGCCTGAGCTGAACTGAATACCAGCCCCAGCAGCAGCGCCAGCGCCGACTGTTTAAACTTCATACCTTATCCCCGCCCTTTTAGTAAAAGAACACAGCACAACTAAAACTATCAGACTAAACGAAAAACAAAAACGCCCTGCAACAAAATTGTTACAAGGCGTAAATAGAATTAATCTGGGTTAGAGTAAAATTAAATTTGGTTTTAATTTTACTCTGAGCCGAATTAGTTTAATCAGGCTTTTCCTGAGCAAAGTCTAATTGGCCTTTGTCTGTCCAGTACAAAGGGCGGACACGAGTATGGCGATTAGCATCCTGCAATGGATTGCCCTGAATTTCTTTGTAATCACGGGCGTGGTACAACATTAAATCGGTGACACCATCTTCGGCCAGCACAAAGCTGTTATGGCCTGGTCCAAAACGTTTGAGAGTGTCGTTGGTGGAAAATACCGGCTTGAGGGCTTTGCTCCAGCTTGCTGTTTTCAGCAGATCAGCATCAGCTGGAGCAGTAAGTAACCCCATGGCGTATCTGTGGTCAGTGGCACTTGCTGAATAAGCCAGCCAAACTTTGTCATTTTTAATAAGTACTGCAGGTCCTTCATTAACCTTATAACCCAAGACCTCCCAGTCTAAAACAGGCTCTGTAAGCAAAGTAGCGGGTAATTCCAGCTCTGTAGCGCTGCGCATTTTGGCTATCCACAAAGCGCTGTTATAGCTTTGGTTTTTATCCTGCTGTGCCCAGACCAGATAATGCTGGCCCTGATGCTCAAAGTGAGTCGCATCCAGATTAAAACTATCCCAGCCAGTATTCAGCGGCCCCAGCTCTTGCCATTCGCCTTGCAATGGATCAGCAGCACTGTTTTTTAAAACGTAAGTGCGGATATGAAAGGGATCTTCAGCCTTACCTGCGGCAAAGTAGATATACCAGCTGCCGTCTATACGATGCAGTTCAGGCGCCCAGATATTGGCACTCATTGGGCCTTGATCTTTTTTACGCCAGATGACTTTAGCTTTCGCATCGGTCAGGCCTTTAATGCTTGAGCTGTGGCGGAGTTCAATACGATCAAATTCGGGCACTGAAGCTGTGAAATAGTAAGAATCTGCGGCAGCACGATAGACCCAGGGATCAGCACGGTTTTTAATCAGCAGTCCAGCGTCTTGCGCCAGCAGATTAAAACTCAGCAGGCTTATCAGCAAAAAACTACAGGGCTTCCACATCACAACCTCCGCTATTTTGTATGGCAGCCCAATCCAGCACAGCCAGTTCTGATTCAGGCAAGCCCTGATAAGGCGACTGATAGATGAGTAAACTACCAGCGTCAGGTTCTGCGTTTAATTGCTGCTCTGTTAAGCCCTGGCGGGCTGTGGTGATAAACAATAAGTCCAGTTCAGGCCCGCCGAAAGCCAGACAAGTCGGCTGACTGACAGGCAAAGTATGTAATGCCGTTTGCTGCCCTGAAGGCGAATAGCGGGCTATGGCAGCGCCGCCCCATAAAGCACACAACAGATGATCCTCTGCATCTATCACTGCACCATCAGGTTCAGCGCCAGCCGGTACTGTGGCAAACAACTTTGGCTGACTTACAGAGCCTTGAACTGCATCAAAGCCATAAGAATAAATCACGCCTGTCGGTGAGTCGGCGTGATACATCAGGCTGCTGTTTTTATTCCAGCACAGGCTATTGGGAATTTGTAAGCCGGTTATCACTGTATGGCAGCCTTGCTGGTCCAGCCGATACAAAGTGCCATGCTGGCCCTGATTATGCTCTTTCATAGTGCCAGCCCAAAACCTGCCCTGACGGTCGATTCGGCCATCGTTCATGCGATTGCCGGATAAATGAGTTTCAGGTTTTACCAGCCAAAAGATGCTCTGGCTTTCTGGCTGATACAAGGCAAAACCCGACTCAAATGCCACCAACATTAAATAGTCAGAGCCCATGGGATCATCTGGATTGAGCAAGGCAAAGCAGCTGATGCGCTCAGGCAGTGGGTAGCTATTGAGCTGCAGTGAAGGCCAGAACAACTGATATAAAAAACGGCCATGAATGTCAGTCCACCAGACCGACTGGCTGGCGCCATGCCAGACAATGCCTTCACCTAATTTGTTTTTAAGCGGGATGCTGTGCAATAAGGTGAACTCGCTCATGCGTGGCCTCCGGCTTTATTTTGTAATTTTTTACTCAGTAGCTTTTGCAAAGCGATAAAGAAAAACAGCAAGCCACCTATGACTATTTTGCTCCACCAACTGCTTAAGCTGCCGTCAAAATTGATATAGGTTTGAATCAAGCCCATCAGCAATACGCCCAACACAGTGCCAATAATAAAACCACTGCCACCTGTCAGTAAGGTGCCGCCTATCACCACAGCAGCTATTGCATCCAGCTCAACACCTACAGCAGCAAGTGCATAACCTGAATAGGTGTAAAAACTAAAAATAATGCCCGCCATAGCCGCCAACATACTGCTTGAGGCGTACAACAAAATAGTAGTGCGGGCCACAGGAACCCCCATCAATTGGGCCGATTGGCTATTGCCGCCTAAGGCATAGACATAAGAGCCAAAGCGGCTGTAGTGAGTAAGTACCAACATCAGCAGCACCAAAGCTATGGTCAGCAAAGAGGTTGCCCCCAGCCAGCCACCATCAGGCAGTTCCAGTCCAAACTCTGCTACTGCATCATAAAAAGGATGTTCGATAGCCACGGACTCTTCACTAAGTAAGGTCGCTACACCCCTGGCTAAAAACATGCCCGCCAGCGTGACGATAAAAGGTTGCAGCTGGTAATACTGAATTAAAGCGCCCATACCAGCACCAAACAGCGCCGCACAAGGCAATATCACAGCAAAAGCCATCAATGGATGCCACTGATAAGGCCCAATCAGCAAAGCCGCAGCTACGCCGCTTAACGCTATGACAGAACCCACCGACAAATCTATACCACCAGATAAAATCACCAAAGTCATGCCCAAAGCTGTTACCAGCAAAAAGGCATTGTCGCTGATTAAGTTAGTAACCACTCGCAGACTGGCAAAACCTTCAAACTGGCTGGCGCCAGTAGCAAACATCACAAGCACCAGGCTAAAGGTGATCCACAAAGGTAAATAAGTGCGGGACATCAGGCCTTTCCTCCATGCGCTTTGCCAAAACTAAACACAGCTTTTAGCTGGTTACGAAACAATTCTGACTGCAACATCAGCACAAGCAATATCACTAAAGCTTTGATTAACAGATTGAATTTTGCAGGCAAACCACTGACCACTATAGTGGTGCTTAAAGCCTGAATAATCAGCACCCCTATCACAGCTCGAGGCAGAGAAAAACGACCTCCAGTCAAAGCTGCTCCACCTATGACTACGGCTAAAATAGCATCCAGCTCTAACCATAAACCTGCGTTATTAGCGTCTGAGCCTTGAATATCTGCTGTCGCGACAATGCCAGCCAAGGCAGCGCAGCAGCCAGTAAGTAGGTACACACTTAACTTGATCCCTTTGTCATCAATCCCCAGGTAACGACTGGCTTTGGCGTTACAGCCTACAGCTTCGATAAATAGGCCCAAAGCTGTGCGTCTGAGCAGCAACTGCATAATCAGCAGCGACAGCAATACCAGCCAGACAGGCACTGGTAAACCTAAAAAGGAGCCTGAACCTAAAGCGGCAAAGTCAGGGTTTTGGAAAGTGACAATCTGGCCCTGATTCAGTAGCTGAGCCACACCACGACCTGCCACCATCAGGACCAAAGTTGCCACTATAGGCTGAATGCCGAGATAACTGACCATCACACCATTGACCAGGCCACAAGCTAAACCTGTTAGCACAGCCAGGCCTATCACAGCAGGAATGGACCAGTCTCCCAGTAGCAATAAGTTAGCGCACACTGCGCCGCAAATCGCCATCACAGCGCCGACCGACAGGTCAATACCACCTGTGGCTATGACTAAACTCATACCTATGGCCAGCAAAGCCACAGGTGCACTGCGATTTAAAATATCAATCAAAGGCCCATACAAGCGGCCCTCCTGCCATTGCAGTGAAAAAAACTGTGGATCCAGCAGTACATTCACCAGTAATAACAAGGCTAAAGCCACTAAAGGATAGAGGTATAAGCTGAATTTATGCGCCGACTGGCCCGGGCTATAACGCGCCTGCCTCGCGGTTTTTAGTTGATCCGCTTTTACTTGATCAGAATGGTGTGAGTTCAAAACTGTTGCCTCGCTCGTCATACGCTGGCTCCCGCAATAGCAGCCATAATGCGATCCGGATTCAGATCTTCACCTCTTAGCTCAGCTACTTTTTTCCGGTCACGCATGACCACTATTTTGCTGGAAAAGGCAGTGAGTTCTTCCAGCTCGGACGACGTCACCAACAAAGACATACCCTGCTGACAGAGCTGTCGGATCAGCTGCAAAATTTCAGCATGAGCACCAATGTCGATACCCCGGGTAGGTTCGTCCAGTAATAACAACTGCGGCTCCACGGCCAGCCAGCGTGCCAGAATCACTTTTTGCTGGTTTCCACCACTGAGCTGACCTATAGCTTTGTCGGCGTCAGGTGTAGCGATTTGCAGTTTTTCAATATAAAAATCAGCCAGTTGTTGCTGTTTCTTTTTCGATATCACCCGCCACCAGCCCTGTTTAGCCTGCAGTGCTAAGCTGATATTTTCACGGATGGATAAAGGCGCAATCATGCCCTGGGATTTACGATCTTCAGGACAAAGCGCAATACCAAGAGCTATGGCTTGTGCCGGACTACTCAGTTTAATCGGCTTACCCGCAAAACTTAGGGTGCCACCATCGGCTTGATCCAAACCAAACAGCAGACGACAAATTTCAGTACGACCTGAACCTAATAAACCCGCTAAACCCACAGCCTGGCCCGCAGGTAAATCCAGATCCAGCTGCTGCACTGACTGGCCAGAGCTTAACTGCCGCGCTGTTAAAATGGATTCTGACTGTTCCACTACCAGACAAGGTGTCTGATGACGCTGCTGACACAGCTCTTTACCGAGCATAGCGGCAATCAATTCGGCTTTGTTTAAACTGGCTGTCTGGTATTCACCGACAAAACAGCCGTTACGCATAACGGTAATGCGGTCACTGATTTGATAGACCTGATCCAAAAAGTGGGTAATAAAAACGATGGCCACGCCTTGTTGCTTCAGTTGGCGCAGCACCTGAAATAAATTTTGTACTTCGTCGGCATCCAGACTGGCGGTGGGTTCATCCAGCACCAGCACTTTGGTACAAGCTGCACCGCGTTTAGGCGCTATACCACGGGCAATAGCCACCAGTTGTTGCACTGCGACTGAGAACTCAGACAAAGGCGCAGTGACATCAATATCAAGGCCAAAAGTGCTTAATAATTGCCGTGCCTGATTTGCCATGGCTTTTTTATTAATTAAGCCAAAACGCTTAGGTTCTGAACCTAAAAACAGGTTATGGGCTACGGATAAATTCGGCAGTAAATTCACTTCCTGATAGACAGTGCTGATACCAGCTTGCTGTGCATCTTTTGGCGTAGCAAAACTTAAAGCTGTTGCATCCAGCAGCAACTCGCCGCTATCTTTTTGTAGCACACCTGTCATCACTTTAACTAAAGTGGATTTGCCTGCGCCATTTTCACCTAATAAGGCATGTACTTCACCGGCATATAAACTCAGCTGGGCTTGTTGCAATGCTTTAACGCCGGGAAAGTTTTTGTTGATCTGCCGCAGTTGCAGCACTAGCTTGGCGGCATTGTTTATCTGTTCTGACATCAGGACCTCCTGAAAAGCCAATATACCCTTCGTACTTGAAGCCGCAGCATTGTTGACTGCGTGCTTTCGCCCCAGTAGTTTGCGGCATATGATCGTTAGCATGACCTGCGAGTTCTCGCTTCAATCCAATTGCACATAGGTCTACTATGCTCCTGGGGTCTCAATCACTTGTCGCCTCGCTGCAACTCCAATTACTTTGGGTATAGAATTAATTACTTCAGGCGTCTTTTTTCATATTCAGCAGCAGCCGTATCCTGCAGGAATAAATCCCCTGTGGTGCGGATCAGCTTTTCTGTGTCTTTTTTACCCTTCAGATACCCTTCAATCACATCAAAAGCCGGGCCACCTAAATGCGGGTTCAGCTCTACCGTGGCATTGGCATCACCATCAGCCATGGCTTTAAAGTAGTCCGGTACAGCATCGACAGACACCACCAGCAACTCTTTACCTGGCTTTAAGCCAGCTTCTTTAATCGCCTGAATAGCGCCTAAAGCCATTTCATCGTTATGAGCCCAAAGTGCGCAAATGCCTTTGCCACCCTGCTCAGCTTTGAGCAAGGACTCCATCACTTCTTTGCCTTTGGCGCGGGTAAATTCAGCGGTCTGACTGCGGACAATTTTGGCTTGCGGGTGTTTCGCTAATACTTCGTTAAAACCTTTAGCACGGTCTATGGCTGCTGTAGCTCCGACAGTACCTTGCAGTTCAATGATATTGCACTGCTTTTGGGCGGCAGGTTGGCTCATTAGCCAGGTCGCGGCTTTGCGGCCTTCTTCGACAAAGTCGGAGGCGATACGGGTGACAAATAACGACTCGTCCTGCACTTGCACATTACGGTCCACTATCACCACAGGAATACGGGCACGTTTGGCTTCTTTTAACACAGGAGTCCAGCCGGTTTCGACCACAGGGGCTATGATAATGGCGTCCACCCCCTGAGCAATAAAACTACGCACCGCTTTGATTTGATTTTCCTGCTTTTGCTGCGCATCGGAAAACTTCAGCTCTATGCCGCGCTTTTTCGCTTCAGCTTTGACAGACTCCGAAAAACTGGTACGCCAGCCGCTTTCCGAGCCCACCTGAGCAAAACCTACAGTGGTGGCAAAACTGCTGTGACAAACTAAACACAGGCCAAGACCTGCAACTATGGATTTGATCTTCATACGCTGACTCCCCTTGTCTACTGACAGGCCCATGTAATATTTTTAAATGGCAGGCCTGCTGTGATTGAATTCTGTTTTTATAAAACCGTTTTGATAAAACTGTTGTGATAAAACTTTAGCTATACCCCACTACAAAACGGCTGCACTGCCGGTACAACTGGCCTGCTTTTAGCAAAGCCGTTGGAAAATTTGGTTTATTCACCGCATTTGGATAACCATGAGGCTCCAGACACAGAGCTGCATATTTCTCTATGGCTGCACCCTGATTGCCCACAATGCTGCCATCGAGAAAATTGCCGCTGTAAAACTGAAGTCCGGGTTGATCAGTAAACAACTGCAACGTACGGCCAGAAGCAGGATCGCGCACTAAAGCCGCAGGACGGTTCTGATCGCGGTCTTTATTCAATATAAAATAGTGATCGTATCCATTCTCAAGTTGGCCAATATCCTGACCTATAGGCTTGCCCGCTTTAAAATCAAAAACACCTGTTACTGGAACTAACTCGCCTGTAGGCACCAGTTGTTTATCCAAAGCCAGAACAAAGTCAGCATCAAGCATCAATTGCTGTTCAAGCACAGAGCCTTGACCTACTCCGCCAATAGCCCAATAGGCATGATTGGTCAGACTAACAGGCGTGTCTTGATCAGACACTGCGCTGTATTCCAGCACCAGCTCATGATGGGCGAGCAAACTGTAACGCAGCTGCACATCCAACTGCCCCGGAAAGCCCTGATCGCCCTCTAAGCTGGTGATCCGAAAAGTGACACTGACTCTGTCTTTTTGCTGGTCTATATCAAAATCCCAGAAACGACTGCCTAAGCCATCAGGGCCACCATGCAATTGATTGGGTCCTTCATTGGCAAGTAACGAAATGACTTTGCCTTGCTGCATATAAGCGGCAGCACCAATGCGGTTTGCCACCCGGCCTATAGTCACAGCAAAATAATATGGATTGCGGGCGAAGTGGCCAGGGTCCTGATAATTTTGCAGCAACTCTGTTTTTTCAGCGAAGTCTGATTCTGGCACCAAGTCTGGCATCAGCACAGACCATAAACCCGCGCCCAAATTACTTAAAGTCACAGTGAGTCCAGCTGGGTTGGTCAGCTTAATCAGCTGCAGAGGCCGCTTTAATGCGGCCACCTGTAAAGTGTCAGTGGTAACGACAAAGCCCATGTTAAGACTCAACCGCTGCGCTGGTTTTTACCCCATTGACTAAACGTGGTAAGGACCATGGATTGGCATTTTGCAGCTCTGGTGGCAGTAACTCTGTCGGGTAATTCTGGAAACAAATAGGACGTACAAAACGGGCGATAGAGGCCGTGCCTACCGAAGTAAAACGTGCATCAGTGGCCGCAGGGAAAGGCCCGCCGTGCATCATGGCATCACAGACTTCCACACCAGTCGGGAAGTTATTTACAACCAAACGACCTACTTTTTGTCGCAGCAGGCTGATGAGTTCGGCCTGAGTCGCGAGCTCTGCAGCTGTAGCCTGTAAAGTGCCGGTTAACTGACCTTTTAACGTCCGCACTACGGCCAGTAGTTGGGCCTGGTCAGCACAGCTTACCAGCAAAGAGACATGACCAAAGACTTCTTCCTGCAAATGTGGATTGGCTAAAAAGGCTTCGGCTGTAACCTTAAAGAGTTTGGCCTGCGTACAAAACCCTGCTTTTTCCCCCACAGCTTCGCCGCTACCGACCAGTTCAACGCCGGATTGAGCAGTTAAATGCGCCGTACCTTTTTGATAAGCTGCAGCTATACCTTCGTTTAACATGACACCAGCTGGTACTTTGGCTAAAGCAGCAGAAGCGGCGCTGCAGAATCTGTCCAGCGCCGGGCTTTGAATAGCCACTGCCACACCAGGATTGACGCAGAATTGGCCCACGCCCAAAGTTAAAGAACCAACAAAACCTGCAGCTATCCCTTCAGCATTTTTTTCAAGCGCTTCTGGCAATAACACCACAGGGTTCACGCTGCCCATCTCGGCAAATACAGGAATAGGTTCAGGTCTATTATTCGCCAGTTGAAACAGCGCCATGCCCCCAGCTAAAGAGCCAGTAAAACCTACTGCTTTTACTTCAGGTGCGACCACCAGTTCAGAACCTACTTCACGGCCTGCACCCATAATCAAAGAAAATACACCAGCAGGTAAACCGCTCTTTTGCACAGCGTTGTGCAAAGCACGAGCGACCAGCTCACAAGTGCCAGGATGTGAGTTATGACCTTTGACTATCACAGGGCAACCCGCAGCTAAAGCCGCAGCTGTATCCCCCCCAGCCACAGAAAAGGCTAATGGAAAGTTACTGGCACCAAACACCACTACAGGGCCTATTGGCTGATTGGTATAACGTAAGTCAGGACGAGGCAAAGGCTGACGTTCAGGCAAGGCTGTATCAATACGGATATTCAGGTATTCACCAGAGCGGATAGAGGATGCAAATAAACGTAACTGATTGACAGTGCGGGCGCGCTCGCCTTCACCGCGTGCTTTGGGGTAACCAGTTTCCAAGGCCACACGTTCAGGCAGTGCATCGCCCAAAGCCATTATTTCATCGGCGCATAATTCTAAAAAGGCGGCGCGCTGCTCAAGTGTCGTGGCAGCAAAAACCGGGGCCGCCGCTGCAGCAGCTGCAACAGCCTGATGCACCTGAGCTTTGCTGGCATAACTCATCACAGGTTCAATAAAAGCTGCAGCAGCAGGGTTGATCGCCTGGTACTGACCTGCTTCGCCTTGCACCCATTGCCCGTTAATCAGTTGTTGGCCTGTAATCATCATTGCTAAACCCTTGTTTACTCTTAAGTCATAAAAAGTGGGGGTAAAAAAGCGGCTGGACTCACTGCAACAGCAGTTAGATCCAGCCACCGTCCACAATAAAGTTTTGTGCTGTACACAATTTGCTATCGTCGGAGGCAAGAAACAGCGCCATAGCTGCAACATCTTCCGGCATCAGGCTGTCTTTGACGCATTGATTTTTTTCAATATCCCTTGCCGTTTCTTCATTAACCCAAAATTTCAGCTGACGTTCTGTCATCACCCAGCCCGGCGTTAAGGTATTAACGCGGATTTTATCCGGCCCTAAATCACGGGCTAAACCACGGGTTAAGCCCAAAACTGCAGCTTTAGAGCTGGTATAACCCGGCATACCGCCCTGACTTTCGTACCAGCTCATCGAGCCTAAATTAATAATGGAACCAGCACCCAGCTGTTTCATATGCGGATATACCGCCTGAATGGCAAAAAACTGATGGCGTAAATTGATATTAACCCGCTGATCCCAATACTCTGGCGTGACTTCAAGGAAGTTGTGTCTGGTATCGCTGGCAGCGTTATTGATTAATACGCTGATAGCGCCAAGCTGTTGTTTGACCTGATCTATCACCTGTTTTAAATCGTCAATATTTAGCAAATCACAGTGATAAAACTTCAGCTGAGCCTCTGGATGTTGCGCAGTTAGATCTGCGACTAAAGCCCTGGATTCAGCTTCTAAAATATCAACAAAAGCCACTTTAGCGCCCTGAGCGATAAAAGCTTCGACCAAACAAGCACCAATGCCTGAACCACCACCGCTGATAAATACTGTTTTCTCTTTCAGGCTGGGGTATTGATTGGTTAAATTCATTATTTTGCCTCGTATAAAATAGCCAGTCAGGCTGGCACCACCCACCTAACCGGCTTGGCCTAATGCCTAAACTAGTGCGAATGGGCTGGCACTGCAGCACCACGACAGCCGACCAAAAAGTCGAAGTCGCAGCCTTCATCGGCCTGTAATACCCGTTCGCGATAAATTTCCAGATAACCACCAGTGTGCATAATCACCTGAGTGGCTTTTAATTTCTCTAAACGTGCGGCGATTTCTTCGTCCGACACTTCCAGATGCAACACACCATTGTGGGCATCCAGCTGAATATAATCACCTTCCTGCACCGCAGCCAAAGGCCCTAACTCCATGGCTTCAGGTGTGACATGCAACACCACAGTACCAAAAGCTGTACCACTCATACGGGCATCTGAAATACGCACCATATCTTTAATGCCTTTTTGCAGTACCTTAGGAGGTAAACCCATATTGCCGACTTCGGCCATACCTGGGTAGCCTTTTGGTCCACAGTTTTTTAGCACCATCACGCTGTTTTCATCGATATCCAGCTCTGGATCATTAATGCGGGCTTTGTACATATCAAAGTTTTCAAACACCACAGCTTTGCCGCGGTGCTTGAGTAAATGCGGGCTGGCCGCTGAGGGTTTTAACACAGCACCACGAGGTGCTAAGTTGCCACGTAGAATACAAATACCACCACTGGCGACCAGCGGATTGTCCATAGTGCGGATCACATCGTCGTTATAACATTCAGAGTCTTTGACATTGTCCCAGATGGTCTTGCCATTCACGGTCAAAGCATCGTTATTTAACATGCCGTTTTCGCCTAAACGGCGCAGCACTGCCGGCAAACCACCTGAGTAATAAAACTCTTCCATCAGGTATTTACCAGATGGTTGCAGGTTCACTAGCGTAGGGACGCCTTTGCCATGTGACCAGTCATCCAAAGACAAATCCACACCTATACGGCCCGCTATGGCTTTTAAGTGGATCACCGCATTGGTGGAACCACCAATGGCAGCGTTGGTGCGAATGGCATTAATAAAGGCATCTTTGGTCAGAATTTTCGACAGTTTTAAATCTTCAAACACCATATCAACAATACGCATACCAGATAAATGCGCCAGCACATAACGGCGTGAATCCACAGCAGGAATAGCGGCATTGTGAGGCAAACTGGTGCCTAAAGATTCAGCCATACAAGCCATAGTGGACGCTGTGCCCATGGTGTTACAGGTACCGGCAGAACGCGACATGCTGGCTTCCATATCCATAAACTGCTCCAGACTAATACGACCGGCTTTGTATTCTTCATGCGCCTGCCAGACCAGCGTGCCTGAGCCGACATCTTTGCCATGATGTTTGCCGTTTAACATAGGGCCACCTGTGACCACTATGGTCGGTAAGTCACAACTGGCAGCGCCCATTAGTAAGGCTGGAGTGGTTTTATCACAGCCTACCAGCAGCACCACACCATCTATTGGGTTGCCACGAATAGCCTCTTCAGTGTCCATAGCCGCCAGATTGCGCGTTAACATAGCGGTTGGACGTAAATTAGATTCACCATTGGAGAACACTGGAAACTCAACCGGAATACCACCCGCCTCACGGATACCATTTTTTACCCGTTCAGCGATTTGACGAAAATGTGCGTTACAAGGTGTTAGCTCAGACCAGGTATTACAAACCCCAATCACTGGCTTGCCCTGAAAGTGATGATCAGGGATACCCTGATTCTTCATCCAGCTGCGATACATAAAACCGTTTTTGTCGTTAGTACCAAACCAGCTGGCAGAACGAAGCTGCACTTTTTTCTTTTCGTCTTGGGACATAGTTGAATCCTGAAGCAAACTAATTTAATAATATTGTATTACTAATACATTAAGCACAAGCTAAAGTTCAAGCTGTCCGTAAAAAATTTTCACCAAATAAGTGCAGATTTAATCACTCTGCATTGATTTGACTGATCTTTTTTCTCGCTCTTGAAAGGTGCAAATTTTGCACACTTAGCTCATTTAGTAATACTATAAGATAATTATTATTAAATCACGACAGGGGTATTATGAAAAACGTTCAGATTTTTACCATGTTACTGCTCACCCTATTACACAGTCTGGTGAGCTTCAACCTATGGGCTGCTAACCCAATTTTTACTGATGTACGCACAGCAGATCCGGCCGCATTAGTGGTAGGTGATACCGTCTATTTGTACACAGGCCATGATGAAGCTAAAGACAACAAGACCTTTTTTGTCATGCATGACTGGTTGGTGTTCTCCTCCAAAGATATGAAAAATTGGCAGGCTCACGGCGCTAAGCTCAAGGCCAAAGATTTCAGCTGGGCCAAAGGTGATGCCTGGGCCTCTCAGGTGATTGAAAAAGACGGCAAGTTTTATTGGTATGTCACAGTGCGTCACGCCAGTATCAATGGTTTTGCTATTGGTGTTGCAGTAGGGGATACACCACTTGGGCCCTTTAAAGATGCCCGCGGCACTGCGCTTATTACCAACGATATGACTAGTGACACTAAAATCGACTGGGATGATATAGACCCGTCCGTCTTTATCGATAACGACGGTCAGGCCTATTTGTTCTGGGGCAATACCAAACCTCGTTATGCCAAACTCAAAGCTAACATGACAGAGCTGGATGGCCCTATTCAGAATTTGGATCTACCCAATTTTACCGAGGCCATTTGGGTGCATAAAAAAGGTGATTTGTATTACCTGTCTTATGCTTCTGGTTTTCCGGAAAAAATTGTCTATGCCACCAGTAAAAAAATCACTGGCCCTTGGGTCTATCAGGACATTCTGAACGAAGTAGCAGGCAACTCTCCTACTAACCATCAGGCCATTATTGAATTTAAAGGCAAAGATTATTTTATCTACCACACAGGCGCAGCTCAGCCTGATGGTGGTGAATTCCGCCGTTCTGTGGCCATAGACCGGCTGTATTACAACAAAGATGGCAGCTTAAAACGCGTCATTATGACCAGTGAAGGTTTGGATAAGGATTAATCCCCTTCGTACTTGAAGCTGCAGCGTTGTTGCCTGCGCATGCCAGCCCCAGTCACATAGACAACTATGCTCCTGGGGTCTAGCCCGCTTGTCGCCTAGCTGCAACATCAATTACTTTGGGGATAATTTGGATCCTTCGTACTTGAAGCTGCAGCGTTGTTGCCTGCGCATGCCAGCCCCAGTCACATAGACAAATATGCTCCTGGGGTCTAGCCCGCTTATCGCCTAGCTGCAACATCAATTACTTTGGGGATAATTTGGATCGTTCGTACTTGAAGCTGCAGCGTTGTTGCCTGCGCATGCCAGCCCCAGTCACATAGACAACTATGCTCCTGGGGTCTAGCCCGCTTGTCGCCTAGCTGCAACATCAATTACTTTGGGGATAATTTGGGCATAAGCCCGCACAGCGATTTTATGGTTCTGCTTGACAACAGAGAGCAGAAAACAGATATTAATCTTATTGTAGTACAAATAAAAATTAACGAGGATGTGCGATGCGTTTAATTCAATTTGTCACACCAGAGCAGCAACGCGCTGTAGCTCTGGTGTTATCCAGCACAGAGGTCAAGCTTTTAAGTGGTGTCCAGACTGTCTATCAGTTGGCGAATCAGGCATTAGCTGCCAAAAAGCCAGTGCAACAACTGGTAACCGAACTGGTCAGCGACTTGAGGCTTGATTATCAGGCGATAGTAGCTGAAGGCCGTTTGCTGGCTCCTTTTGATCATCCGGATCCAGCGCATATGCTAGTGACAGGCACAGGACTGACCCACTTAGGCAGCGCCGATACCCGCGCCACTATGCATGCTCAAACCAGCGGCAAAGCTGTGGCTGAACTGACAGATACGATGAAAATGTTTAAGTTAGGTCTGGATGGCGGTAAACCTGCTGTAGGGGAAACCGGTGTACAGCCTGAATGGTTTTATAAAGGAGATGGCAGCATAGTGGTGTCCCCCGGAGCACCGTTATTGTCTCCTTCTTTTGCTTTAGATGGTGGCGAAGAACCTGAAATTGTTGGGGTTTATATCAATGATACTGAAGGTCAGCCCTGGCGTATTGGTTTTGCTTTGGGCAATGAGTTTTCCGATCACAAAACCGAGCGGCTGAATTATTTATACCTGGCACACTCCAAATTACGGCCTTGTGCTGTGGGTCCTGAATTGCTGCTGGGGGATTTGCCCTCTCATATTGAAGGTACATCACGTATCTACCGCGATGGTAAATTGCTGTGGCAAAAAGCTTTTGTCAGCGGTGAAGACAATATGTCGCACAGCATCAGTAATCTGGAACATCACCACTTTAAATACGATTTATTTTGCCGCCCGGGCGATGCCCATCTGCATTATTTTGGCACTGCTACTTTAAGTGTTGGCGATGGCATTGAAACCCAGGCTGGTGATATATTTGAAATTGAAGCACCGATATTTGGCTTGTCACTGCGTAATAGTTTAGCTGTAAATACCAAGCTGCTCTTGCAGGTAAAATCGCTTTAACTACTTATTTGTAATAATATTTTTATAGAAGAACCAGTGACAACTGGTTCTTCATTTTTACGTTGAATTAAAGTCGGACAACGCCCTTTATTCGTTGTATTTAATAAGGCGATCCTCTACTTCCGCCGCTTCTTTTAAATCCGCTCCGCTAATTTGGCGATAAATTTGGCGATAAAATCGGATCGCCTTTAAGCGCTGTCCAGCTTTGATGGCCACATGAACCTCAACCGGAATAAGACTGCTGTGTCAAACTCAAGTCCATTCTGCTTGCTCAAAGCATCTACTTTGATTTCCAAAAAACGAATTCTTTTGCGATACGTCTCTAACTGGGTGTAAAAAACCGCTCCCAACACCACAATAAATGCAGCGATCAAACCAATAGATCCATCCACTCTATTTACGCTTTAAATCCCCAGTAGAAAAGTCATGCAGTGCTCTGTATCGCTTACTGCCTATCTACAACTTTAAGCCGAAACAACGTCGCTTAGCGCAACAGATAGCCGCTGAATCCTAGCTGATTTCAGCGTTTAAAGGCTACAAATACAAAAACACCGGCCCTAAAGTCCGGTGTTTTTCATTTCAGCTTAAGAGTCTTGATTACATGCTATAACGCACGCCCAAGGCAAAGGTGCGGCTGTATAAAGCTGTACCAAAGTTACCTGTAGTAGCGTTACTGCCATAGTAGCTCTGATACAACTCGTTGGTCAGGTTAGTACCATCCAGCGTAATCTCAAACTGTTCTGTCAGTTTGTAACTTAACTGGAAATCCATACTGGCTTCGTCTTTACGGCGCATTTCCAGGGGGTTAGCGAACAAAGCAGCTTCATAGTTCGCCAGAAAACCTTCACGCCATGAGTAAGACAATCTCATTCCCAAATCGTTTTTATCATAGGCCAGCACAACGCTGTAAGACGAATCAGACACACCAAACAAATCTGTGTCTCTGTAGCCGGTAACTTCCCCTGCGCTATTGGTATCAGGTGTAGTTTGTTGTGACGACAAGCGGGTATAGCTCGCCTGCACACCAAAACCGTCTAAAGCTTCAGGTAAGTAGTCCGGGAACCAGACCAGACCAATTTCAGCACCAGACAACTCACCATTGGACGCATTGTATGGCTGCGTCAGCACAAACTTATAAGGTGTTGGATCTGTTGCTGATTTTGGCGCTGTGACAGAACGGCGGAAGCCAACGACAAAACCATCAATGTCACGTCTGAACAAAGTACCGTACAAAGAACTGGCTTCAGCAAAATACCATTCCAGAGACAAATCGTAGTTTTTCGACTCTGTAGGTTTTAAATCCGGATTACCACCACTTGCAGTGCCATAACCTATACCTGTCACATCTTCGTTGTAGATGATCAGCGGATTTAAATCACCAAAGCCCGGGTAACGCAAAGTTTCGGTGTAGGCAACACGAGCCTGTAAATCATCCGTTAACTGATAACGCGCGGTCAGACTAGGCAGGATTTTACGGGTTTTGCTCTCCCCTGCTGTCGTGTTCTGGACCGCACCTGGTGCAACTTCCTGATAAAAAGTGGAGTCGGTGTCTATGCCGGTATAACGGGCACCAACCTCACCATTTAAAGCACGGCCCGCCACTTCAGTTTCAAATTTGCCCTGCAAATATAAAGACAAGGTCGTGGCGTCTATATCAAAAGAACGCTGTAAATCCAGTTTGTTTATGCCATACATAGCACGGAACTCATCGGCATTATTACGGATATGATAGCCATTTGCCACAGCCCATGAAGTCGGCACATTGGCTTCACCATCCATAAAACCACTATTAATCGAAGCCAAATTATCCAGAGTAGCTACATTAACACCACCACCACCACGATCCTGACGGCTAAACGAGGTCGTAGCGCCGCGTTTGTCATAACGTACACCTGTTTCCACTGTGGTGAAAAAGCCATCCAGGCGATAGGCTAAATCTGAGGTAAAGGTAACAGCGTCACCCTCATCTCTATTGGCGTTATCGTACATACCATCGGTCACATAAGCCGATGGATCAGCCATGCTGGATTCATCCATACCAGCTGTCGCCGGATTGTCTTCAAAATTAAAGCCTGGAATACCACCGTTTTCATTAAAATCGACGTTCAGTTTGTAGTTATTGCCTGGCCGTACAAAACGCATAGCAAAAAAATCGCTGTTGTATTCACTGTCCTGAAACACCAGCTCGGATTTTAATGTCATGTAATCAGACAAATCCCATCTACCGCCCAAAGCGTGCAAATAGCTGTCGGTTTTACCTGTCGACAAATCACCACTGGTAAATACCCAGGGCTCTCGTACAGAGCGCGATTTGACTATATTTGTCCCTGGATGCAACTGTACATTAGCGGCAGCTGTAGCCTGAGCTGGTGTCATCCCTGCATAACCACCCCACCAATCGGCAAAGGAGAATAGCAGGCTGTTAAACCCCTCGTTGCGGAAGCCGTTATAAAAAGATTCAAACACATATTCAGACTTTTCATTAGGAGCAAATTGCAAGGATATATTTGCAGCCGGACGCTCACGCTCCCCGTTGTAATCACTTTGGAATATCGCATCGCGGCTCAGCAGATATGGAGTAGCAACCCCATTGATGTTCAAAGTCGCCCCATCATTGGAAGGCAAACCTGCCAACAAACCTGGTTGCCAGATTGGGTTTTCGGAGACACCAGGTTTATCCAAAAAAATACGTTCATAGGGGGTAAAAGGGGCAGTAGGATTAGCCGTCATAAAAGGCAACATAGCACCAGCTGTGACGCTTTGGTCGCGATAGCGCATTCTGGAATAAGAGATGTTCAGCAAAGCGCCAAACTGACCTGAATCCAACTCCCAGTTGTTACTGGCTAAAGCGCTAAAGGTTGGGTTAATTTCTTCATTTTGTTCAGTATAAATACCACGGGCATTGGCAATAAACTTTGCGCCATCAAAATCGAAAGGCCTGTGAGTTTTGACATCGATAGAACCTGCAATACCACTTTCAATTTGACTGGCAGAGCGGGTTTTATAGACATCCACTTGCTTTAGCAAACTGGCGGGAATGTCCTGCAAAGCGACAGCGGTGCCGGAGGCTGTAAAAATATTCCGGCCATTAACCGTAGTTGTAATGTCGTTTAAACCACGGATTGAAACTGCGGAAACTTCACCTGAGCCACGGTTAGTCACCTGCACACCAGTCACACGCTGAAGCGACTCAACCACATTGTTATCAGGGAATTTACCAATGTCTTCTGCCACTATGGCATCAACAATTTGTTCATTGTGACGCTTTACACCCAGCGCCTTATTCAGACTGCCACGAATACCTTTGACTTCAATTATTTCTACGTTTTCTACTTTTTTATCTTCCTGCGCTGCGGTGACTGGCTGACTTAATAAAACAATAGCCATAGACACTGCACTGCTTAAGACGGATCGCTTAAACATGAGTTTCTTCTCCCCTTGTCGTGGTTTTATTACGCCTTCCTGGTCAAAACACTACAGACTTTCGAGGCATTTTTTTATCATTTACCAAATCATGCTATTGTATGATTAATAGGCTGTCAACTAATCAGCAGAGAAATATTCACTAAAGCGAAATTGTTTCCTACAAAAGAAAAAAATGATTTGAAGGTGAAAGAATAAGCGGGTGAATAGCCGCGTTTAGGCTGGAAGCTATATACTTTTTTCAATGCAAAGCAGCACTGTTGTTATCGGTCCTGATTAACAATACAACGGGCTTGTCGCAAAATGAGACCATAAGCAGAGTCACAGCAGATCTCTACTGTGACTCTGAGAATGAAGCCAAGATGGCTCAGTTCACAGCTTTTAATGGCCCGGTTTTAGTGAACAGCCCTAAGCTGAAACTGCTGACAGATAGCATCTACGCTAGTTAGAGCCTGTTTCAGCGCCACAGCATCAAACAAACTACAGCTGGGTACATCTGCCACGTTTTTTGTATGGCGCGAAAGCAGCGACACAGCGCCATTGGGTTGTAATTGCAAAGCCCACTGGCTGGTCTTGGCCGCACAATTACCCAACAATAAATCCGCTCCTGCAGTTAAAGCATCTTCTTTTACCTGAACACAAAGCTCGGGGTTCTGGCTGTTTTGTAGCAACACATGCCCAGCTTGGCCAGCTTTCCAATGCCACTGCTGACAGCTTTGCTTAGTCCAGCTTTGCTGAGTGACTAAAGCACCGTTGCTTGCTGCACAATGTTCTGTACTCAGCACTTTGCCACTTTGCCTACTGCTGAGCACCGTATTACCTGTCGGCAGCAATAACCACTCCTGACAAAAGGTCGGCTCTTCAGCCTTGCATTCTGTAGCGGTAAGCGGCATTCGATCGGCCGCATTCAGCAACTGGTAATAGCCATCGCTAGCTGATTTGAGATGCCATTGCTGCGTCGACTGATTGACCCAAGCGGATAGCTCTCGCTTTGCCCCTATAAACAAACCAGTCTCATCGGCCAGACGGTAACGGCCCTTCGTTGTCGGATCGAGAGTCCACTGCCCAACCCCCGAACAGGCTTGCTCCATCACGCCTTGCGATGAAGGGACCAAACACAATTGGGAGGAACGATTCTGCAGTTGCCATTTCACGCCTTCCGGCACCACAGTCAAAGGGCCGTTTTCACCGGAAGGAGCTGCAACTGTTTGTCCCTCCGGCACCGGAGTGCCAAAATCAGGGGTGCCATCCGCTTTATAGCTAAAAGGTTGAGCCCGTACCGAGCGGGTTGCACTGCAGCCATCCGTTTCTTTGTTATTGCCGTGATACACCAGCCAGTTCTCAGTGCCGTCCGGCGAGGTGAAAAAGCCATTATGGCCAGGGCCAAAAACACCATTGCCGCGTTCAAACACAGGCTGCTGTGCTTTGGTCCAGGAACTGGCCTCCATTGGGTTGTCACCAGTCAACTCCAGCAAGCCCAATTTATAATCTGGTGTGTCACAAAAACTGGCGGAATACACCACAAAGGTGCGGCCATTGTGTTTCAGCACTTCAGGCCCTTCATTCACCTTACGGCCTGATTGCTCCCAGGGTAATGAAGGACGGGATAACACCATCCGCTCGCCTGTTAAAGTCCAGGGATTGGACATGGCGCTTATCCAGTTCAGTTGTTCATCGCCCACCCATTCAGACCACAACAGATAGAGTTTTCCATTATGTTCTAAATAGTTACCGTCGATGTTCCAGCTATCCGGCATAGGCGAGCCTTTGTATTGATAAGGCCCCATAGGGTCGTCCCCTGCACTTTCAAGCACAGATAAATGCTGGCCGTCTAAATTTTCCTGCTTGCCTGAGGTGTACATCATGTACCAGCGCGGGCCATCAGGCCCTTGCAGGCGATGGAATTCAAAAGCCCAGAAGTTACAGCAGCTTTTAGGGTTAGTTTCCGACCAGATATTGACTGGTGTGGCCGTGGCTAAGCCTGCCAGAGTCGGAGATTTACGCATCACCAGCTGAGAAGTCCAGGTGGTGGTGGTTAGGTAATAGTTGCCTTGCCAGTATTCCAGCCAGGGATCAGCACCGTTGGCAAATAATGGATTAGTGAAACTTTGCCCTTCGGCAGTCGCAATCTCAGCCTGACCCTGGGACTGGACCACAGGAACCACTGCCTGAACTGAAGTTTTATCCTGTTGTTGCTCCGGCGAGCAAGCGGCCAGCAGACTTAACAAGCTGACTGCCAATGGCCTAAGATATCCTTTAAAGCCGGGTAAAGGCGTTGTTCTAAAATTCATAGCTAACCCTGTCTGGTCTGTTTATTTTATATTTGTATTACAATAAGACTTTATGAGTCTAAAACGAAAAGTCCAGAAAAACAACAGCGGCGGACAGTGCTGCACTCTGTCCGCCATGACAAGTTACAACCGCTCCAGCAGCCACTGCTGGTTAGTACTGCCGGTCACAGTCCATTGCAGCACTTTGGCATCATTGGCCGTGCTGGCGCCACTGACATCCAGCACATGATTACTTAATACAGAGCGAATACGGGTGTAACCGTTGCCCGCATCTTCCAACAACCATTTTTGGCCTGCGCCGCCCCAATAAGGCCACTGCGCTATGCTGGCTCCTGCTGCGGTAGAGAGCTCCCAGACATCCAGCGCCTGGCCACTGTGGCTATTGATCAGGCTATAGCTGCCGTCGCCAAGGCTAATTAACTGCCATTGCTGATGCAAAGCTGTGCTAAGGCTATATTGTTCGACCAAAGCACCATTGGCCGTAGACGCATTATCCAGAGACAAATACTTACCACTATGCCGGGCTTTGATGCGATAAGTGCCCTCGCTGACCCCACCACAACTAGCGACACTAAAATTGCGGCTTAAACTGGGCCAGCCCGAGCTAAAGCTCATTTTCAGCAGGTCCAGCTTTGCATTGCCGCCGTCATTTAGGTCGTAATAGTGAGTCGACACATACTGGCAGCCACGGTCTTTTAGCACACCAACATGGCCTGGTCCTTTGTAATTACCGCTTTGGTTTGGCAATAAACTGCGTTCTTCCAGATAAGGCCCCCAGACAGAAGTTGCACGGGCTACCTGAATGTAATAACTGCTGTTGCTGCCCTGACAGCAGGCGCCTCGATTCAGATACAAGTAATAATAATTACCCTGACGACTGATATAGGGCGCTTCAATACTTTGGTGATTTCCGCCATAGATTTGTTGTACGTTGCCTATGGTTTTGCCGGTGGAAGGGTTGATTTCCACCAGGCCCAGGCCACCAAAAAATGAGCCATAACTCATATAAACGCGGCCATCGTGATCCCGAAACAAGGCTGGATCTATGGCGTTCATATCAGTGCTGGCGCCGCTGGAACTGACCACCATGCCTAAATCTACCCAGCTTGGGTTCTTCAGCGACAAAGTGCGAGCCACGCCAATGGCTGATCGCGAGCTGCCAAAAGTTGAGGCTGAGTAGTATAGGTAATAGAAGCCTTTCATCTGTATCACATCAGGCGCCCAAAAAGCTCCGGCAAAACCAGGCACAGCGTTGTTGATCCAGCTTGGCCAGCCCGACGGAAACACAGGGCTGGAGGTTGCCGACCAGTGGGTTAAATTGGTCGAGGTGGAATACCAGATCCCCTGCCCTGTGGTGAAATGAAAATAGGTATCGCCGTCTTTGATCAGTCCTGCGGGATCGTGCGAGTTCGGAACACCAGTGATAGTGACCGCCTGCAAAGCGGTGCAAAATAAACTGAACAGGCCCATAAGGCCACAGCGCCAACGAACTGGCGTAGTTTTGTGCTGATATTGATGTTGCATGCTGTTTTCCTTGTCTGTAGTACTGGTTATTTTTAGTTGCTACCGATATTTGTAATACAATAACAACTAAATAAACTAGAACAGAAAATCACAAATGCAACTTTTGTGAAACACAGCGGATCAGTCTTTGAGTAACAGGCTTTGATAACCTAACCAGTCTTTTTCATTCAATGCAGGCCAACCGTTTTTATCCCACTGCAGTGCACTGATTTTCAGCTTTTGCAGGCCTTTATCAGCCATCTCGTAGGCGTGAAATACCAGATAATCTTTACCATCCATCGCATACACAGAGTTATGCCCCAAACCTGGCCAGTCTTTGTTGCCTTTTAATAAAACAGAACCACCACCTGAGGCTAAATCTTTCCCGTTCTTATCCAGATAAGGCCCGATTAAGCTTGTGGAACGCCCGACCACCATATGGTAAGTGCTGTCTTTTCCGCGACAACATTTCCCATAAGAAACAAATAGATAGTAGTAATCACCCTTTTTGTAGATATAAGGCGCCTCCAGCTCAGCAGGGCCTGGTTCTGCGTCATCTAAAAATGCAGGTCGCTGGGCTTTTGCCAGCGTATGCCATTGTTCGGGTTGAGCTATACGAGTCAAGCTTTGATCCAGCTTCACCAGTTTCAGCCCGCCCCAAAACGAGCCAAAACTCATCCAGGCCTGGCCCTGCTCATCCAGGATCACCGCCGGGTCTATCGCATTCCATAAATCCCGTTGCGGCACAGACTGCAGCACTATGCCCTGATCCACCCATTGATAGTTTGGATCTTTGGGGTCCAAAGTGGTATTGACTGTGACCCCTATAGCCGAGGTGTTTTTACCAAAAGCAGAGATAGAGTAATACAAATAGAACTTACCCTGATGCTGAAAAATATCAGGCGCCCAGATATGACCATCAAAGCCTGGGGACACAGATTTGGCCCAAGCTGGCTCAGTCGCAAACACCCGGCCACCTAAACGCCAGTTTTTTAAATCACTGGATTGATAAAAAGTAATGCCAGGGCCTGTACTGTATAAAAAATACTGGCCTTTTTCTTTGGCCATTACTGGATCATGAATACTGACTTGTTCGGCCTGTAGTCGGCTGACAAAAAGCATGCTGGTCGTTAAAAGTGATAATCCAAGCCAGGTGATGAAAAATTTACCCTTGCCCATACAGCTAATCCTGTTTTAGTTGAATTTGTATTACAAATAGCATAAGTTCAATACAGCAAGCAACGAAATGCAGAAACACCACTGCGGCCTGTTGCGCTGACTGCACTCATAAAAATAAAAAAATAAATATATAAAACAGATAGATACTTACTAATAACTGGCGGGAAAGTGAAGCTCTTGTCTTGGCTTGCAAGCCGAATTCAATAGTAATACTATAAGATTATAAACCAAATAAATTAGGTTTTAGCATCAGGATCCAACCACGTTTTAACGACGGATGAGAAAAACTGAGCATAAAACTGACGCAAAACCACAGGGGAGTCGAATGGCAGGTTATAAATTATCTGTCATGGAAAAAATTGGCTTTGGTGCCGGAGATATGGCGGTCAATGTCGTAATTTCTTCCATGATGCTAATCATCACTTTTTTTTATACCGATATCTTTGGCTTAAAAGCCGCGGACGTTGCGATTTTGTTTCTGGTGGTGCGGCTGATTGATGCAGTCACCGATCCTTTAATGGGTATGATCACCGATAAATTCACTACCCGTTGGGGCCGCTACCGGCATTATTTCCTCTTTATGGCTATCCCTTTTGGTATCTCGGTGTTTTTGACCTTCTCGACACCGGATTTGGACTACAACGGTAAGCTGGTGTGGGCTTACGCCACTTACATTTTTGTCACCCTGATGTTTACCGCTGTCACCATCCCCTATATCTCCATTATTGGCGTTTTGACTGATTGCCCAAAAGAGCGTTTATCAGCTAACGGCTACCGTTTATTTTTCGCCAAAATAGCCGCCTTTTTAGTCACTATTATTGTGCCTGTGTTAGCGGCTCAGTGGGGCGAAGGCCAGCTAGCCGCTGGCTATCAGGCCGCTATGGGTTTGATGGGGGCTATGGCCAGCTTATTGTTTTTATTCTGCTTTTTTAATACCACTGAGCGTTTGCAACATCAGGTAGAAACCAAACCCTTTTTCAGCCAACTAAAACTTTTACTACAAAATGATCAGTGGCTGATTTTATGCGCTGTCTGTGTCACTGGCACTATTGGCTATGTCATTCGCGGCTCAGTGGCAGCCTATTACGCAAAATATTATCTGGGTGGCGATGCAACGATGTTGTCGGCTTTTTTATCGACGGGCGTGATAGCCGCTATTCTGGCGATGGTGGCCTCCACCTGGATCACCAAGCATTACTGCAAAGTGAAACTGTTCCGCCAAAGTCAGATTGTAGTGGCAGCACTGAGCCTGCTGTTATTTTTACTGGTCAAACCCGGTGATATCTGGCTGGCATTTGTATTGTATTTTTTACTGTCTTTTGTGGTGGATTTGCATGCACCTGTGTTCTGGTCAGCCATTGCCGAAGCTGTGGATTATGGCGAACACAAAACTGGTCAGCGTGTATCAGGTTTGGCTTTTGGTGGTATTTCGTTTTGCCAGAAAGCGGGCATGGGTATCGCAGGTTTTGTCGTTGGCAGCTTGTTGACCTTCTTTGATTATCAGCCTGATCAAGTGCAAAGCGAAACCAGCTTAGCTGGCATAGCGCTAATGCTGTCGGTGATCCCTGGCATCTTCCATTTGCTGATGGGCCTTCTGATGTACAAATACAAAATTACTGACAACTTTTATCAGGACATGGTGGCAGGTCAAATTCAGCCCCCAAAGCCTGAACAGGCATCACCTGCGACTCATTTGGTGAATGCGAAGTAAGTTTTTTAGACACAGTTATTTATTCACAGCGCACTGGAGTTTTTATGCGATTGTTAACGCCTTTAATTGAACAGCGGGCCGATCCCTGCATTTATCGTCATAGCGATGGGTACTATTATTTTACGGCATCCGTTCCAGCCTATGACAGAGTCGAGTTGCGCCGTGCCCGCACTATTGAAGAACTGCCGCAGGCAACAGCCATCACCGCTTGGTTAAAGCCAGATACCGGACCTTATTCAGAGCTTATCTGGGCTCCGGAAATTCATTTCCGTCAGGGTGCCTGGTATATCTATTTTGCCGCGGCGCCCAGTCGTGAGATTAAAAACAAACTGTTTCAACACCGTATGTATGTGATTTGCTGTAAAGACGCCAACCCTATAGAAGGGCAATGGCAGTTTTTAGGCCAGATTGACACCGGTATCGATACTTTTTGTCTGGACGCGACCACCTTTGAACATCAGGGCCAGCTTTATTATTTATGGGCGCAAAAAGATAATCAGATTGAAGGAAACAGCAATTTATACATTGCCACTATGGACACACCTGACAAAATCAGTAGCCGGCCAGTACTTTTGAGTAAGCCGGAATTTGACTGGGAAATCCTTGGTTTTTGGGTGAATGAAGGTCCCAGCGTGCTGATCCGCAAAGGCAAAGTCTTTATCAGCTACTCGGCCAGCGCCACAGACGAAAACTATGCCATGGGTTTATTGTGGGCTGATGAAAATGCCAATCTGATGGAGCCGCAAAGCTGGCACAAGCTGAAAGAGCCTGTGCTGCAAAGCTGCTTTGAACACAAAGTCTATGGCCCTGGCCATAACAGCTTTACTGTATCCGCCGACGGAACAACCGACTTACTGGTGTACCACGCCCGAACTTACACCGAAATAGTCGGAGATCCACTCTGGGATCCAAACCGTCATACCTACGTCAAAGCGCTGCGTTGGGATGATCAGGGGATGCCGCTATTTGGCCGCCCTTCTCTACAGGAATAAGCTCAGCAGTAATTACCGGGTCAGAGCCTTGGCTCTGACCCAAAAGGTGTTATGAATGCGACTACTACTCTCTTTGTTTTTACTCTGCAGTGTCTCTATACAAGCTGCTGAAATACAAAAACTCACCACTGTGCCGCTAAGTGCAATTCGCTTATCCGACGGCCCCTTTTTGCATTCAGAACAAACCAATCTAAAGTACGTACTGGCGCTGGATGCGGACAAATTACTGGCACCACTGCGCCGCGAAGCAGGGATTGAAAACAAGGTGGAGCCCTACGGCAACTGGGAAAATACCGGTTTAGATGGTCATATCTTGGGGCATTATTTAACAGCTCTGGCTTTGATGTTTAGCGCTACTGCAAATGAGCAGATCAAAGCCAGGCTGGATTATGTACTCACCGAACTTGAGAAAATCCAGCAGGCACAACAGGGATATTTAGGCGGAGTGCCCGGCAGTAAAGCCTTGTGGCAACAGATTCAGCAAGGCCAGATTGAAGCCGATTTATTTAGCCTGAATAAACACTGGGTACCTTTTTACAATATCCATAAAACTTTCGCTGGCCTGCGGGATATCTACCAGCAAACAGGCGATCAGCGCGCCAAAACCCTGTTGCTGAATTATGGCAACTGGCTGAAAAAGCTAGTCAAAAACTTATCACCGCAACAAATTCAGCAGATGCTGCTGACCGAACACGGTGGCATGAACGAAGTGCTGGCAGATATGGCTGTTATTTTTGATGACCATAGCTATATGACACTCGCCAAAGATTTTACCGAATTACGTATTCTGGAACCGCTGCTAAAGGGCGAAGACAAGCTAACCGGCCTGCACGCCAACACCCAAATTCCTAAAGTGGTAGGTATAGCCCGAATTGCCGAACTGTCTGGCGATAAAAACTGGCTAAAAGCAGCCGAATACTTCTGGTCTTTAGTAGTAGAGCAGCGCACTGTCGCTATAGGTGGCAACAGCGTGCGGGAGCATTTTCATCCCAAAGACGACTTCAACCCTATGCTCAATGAAGTGGAAGGGCCAGAAACCTGCAATACCTACAATATGCTGAAACTCTCCATGCTGCTGTACCGCCAGACCGGCCAGAGCAAATACCTGGATTATTACGAGCGTGGCTTGTGGAACCATATTCTGGCCAGCCAACATCCGGAGCATGGCGGTTTCGTTTATTTTACCCCGATGCGACCTCAGCATTACCGGGTTTACTCCAAAGTGGATCAAGGCATGTGGTGTTGTGTTGGCTCGGGCATAGAAAGCCATAGCAAACATGGCGAGTTTATTTACAGCCTAGATAAAAACGCTTTGCAGGTGAATTTGTGGATAGCCTCCAGCATGAACACTCCAGAGATAAAGCTACACCAGCAGACCCTATTTCCGGATGAAAACAGCACTGAATTGGTCTTTGACGCTGCAAGCAAACTGAACCTGCAGCTGCGTTATCCATCCTGGGCTGGAGCAGTCAACGTATGGCGCAATGGTAAGGCAGTTGAAGTAACAGCCAAAGCCGGTGAACATATTTTGCTCTCAGGCCCATGGCGACAAGGTGACAAAGTAAAACTGGAGCTGCCGATGCAGTTAAGTCTGGAGGCTATGCCAGCCAAGGCTGATTATCATGCGGTATTGTACGGCCCTATAGTGCTTGCCAGTCGCAGTGCACCTTTTAACAACGAAAGCTTAAGATTTATTGCTGATGACAGCAGAATGGGTCATATAGCTTCGGGTCCAAGCTGCCCTGTCTCCGCTGCACCACTTTATGTTGGCGATACAATAAACTTCCTCGCCAGCTTAAAACGTCTGCCCAATCAACCTTTAGCATTCAGTACAGGCCAGGGCTTTTTACAAGGTCAACCCGAGCTTATTCCCTTTTTCCGGTTGCACGACAGCAGATACCAAATCTACTTTCAGCACACTAGCCTTCAAGGCTGGCAACAACAAAAAGAGCAACAACAGCAGCAAGACCAGGCAGCTGCTTTACTGGAACAACAAACGCTGGATAAAGTCTATCCGGGCGAACAGCAGCCAGAGTCGGATCATTTTTATCAGGGTGAACAAAGCGAAGCAGGTATCAATTTAGGTCGGCATTGGCGGCACAGTAAAAGCTGGTTTAGTTATCAATTAAACCACAAGGGCCAACAAAACCTTACCTTGCAGCTGGAGTATTTTGGTTTGGATGGCGGACGACAGTTTGAGGTGTGGCTGGATGATAAAAAGCTGACCGATGTAAAGCTGAAAAGCGGCATGGGGCCGGACTGGTACAACGTCGATTATCCAATCCCCAATGCTATGCTGCCAAAACATGCCGATCACTTCCGCGTCAAATTTGTCGCCAAGCCCGGCAGCATAGCTGGCGGGATTTATCAGGTTCGTTTGCTGAAAAGACGATAAAAATGGCATTCGCCATTTTTATCAGTCCGGCTGTTTGGCCAGATTTTTCAGCGCGTATTCCAGGTTTTCTTTGGATTTAGCCAACAGCTGAAACATTTCAATTTTTGCTTTGGCAGCATCCCCTGCGGCAATAGCCTGATACACAGCTTTATGACCAGGCAACGAATCAACATACTCTTCGGCAATAGCGCTACTTAAACGGAATAACCCCATCAAAGCCGTTTGTATTGTCATACCTAACGAGATCATGAATTCATTATTAGTGGCATCTAATACCGCCATATGAAATTCTAAATCGCTTGAAAACACTGCATCTGTTCCAATTTCAGCTTTTTCCATCGCATCATAAGCAGCGCCTAATACGTTGGACTGTTCTTCGCTGCGGTTTTTAGCGGCCAGCTCTGCAGCTGCAGGTTCAAAAATTTCACGAATTTCAAACAAGGAAATAAAGAACTGGGGTGAAGGTTTGGATTCAAAACACCAGCTTAGAATTTCACTGTCGAACATATTCCAGTGTTTACGTGGCCGAATTCGTGTACCAAGTTTAGGTCTGGACTCCAATAAGCCTTTTGATGTCAGGATCTTGAAGGCTTCCCTCAGTGCAGTGCGGGAAACGCCAAGTTCTTCACCTATGCTGGTTTCGTTGGGAATGTATTCACCAGGTGAATAAATACCGCTAACAATTCGGGTGCCTAACTCTTCAGCTACCCAACCATGAATACTTTGTGGCCGGCTTTTTAACTGATTTGCCATGCAGAGCTCCTCAACATCGACCTGCAGTTCAGGCCAAACTAATTATCACTACAATAGGACTTATACTAACCGATTTGTCGGCAAAAAGCTCAACAGCTGTTGGATTCTGTTCCTTATTCACAAAGAGAAAAAATCATAGGTCCTGATACCTCAAATAGCGACATAACAGGCATTGCTAAAAATCAGAATAAAGCGGAAAATCTACTATTATACCTTTATAAACAATGAATTAAATTGATAAATTCTGTAATTCAGTAGTGCATTTAGGCTGGTTGTTCTTTATAAATCCGTCCCTTTTCGCAAAAGGTGAAACTCAGCAGAGGTTGTAGTACAAGTGCCGGTAAAAATTGCGCCAAAAGATATCAAGCTGGGCTACGCCATTAAGTTGCCAGTAGGCTGGATGAAACATCCGTTTCTGACCAATAAATTGACTGTGGAGTCAGTTCAGCAGCTCCGGATTATTCAGTCGTTGGAACTGGACTACGTCTATTTTTATCCGGAACGAAGTTCTGTTGTCGCAGAAGTAGAAGCAGAAAGCTCAGAGTGCACCGCCAGTCAGGATTTAGAAGATTTGCAGCTACGCACTGAAATGCAGCTGGAAAAAGAGCAACGGATAGAGCAAGCCAAAGCGCATCGCCGCGAGTTACAAAAAACTGAAAAAGCTTTTACCCAGTCTATGGTTCAGGTGCGCAATCTGATGACCAAAGTACAGGGACGCCCCCTCAATGCGATAGAAGACGCAAGCCAACTGGTCAGCAATCTGGCGGACACTATTCTGAGTGAAGATGCCCTAGTCTTACACCTGATCTCACAAGCAGGCACAGAACAAGAATCTATGTATTTTCATGTGCTAAACGTATCCATTCTTGCCATGATGCTGGCCAAAAACTTAAAATGCAGTGCCGAAGAAGTGAAATGGGTTGGTTTAGGCGCTATGTTTCATGACATTGGTAAATTAAAAATCCCCAGTCAAATATTACGAAAAACGACAGCTTTAACGACACCAGAACAGAACTTTATAAAACTGCACCCAAAACTTGGCCTAGAGCTGCTGAACCTGACAAAAGAATTTCCGGCAGAAGCGAAAGCAATAGTTGAACAACATCATGAGTATTTGGATGGCAGCGGTTTTCCTGCAGGTTTAAAAGCCAATGAAATTGATAAACTGGCACGTATAGTAGCTGTAGTGAATGAATTTGATAATCTGTGTCACCCGGCCGATATGACGCAAGCCCGCTCACCTCATCATGCGTTGTCTGTGATGTTTAAAACCATGAAAGGCAAACTGGGTGACATAGAAATGAAAGTCATGATCAAGATGATGGGAATTTATCCTCCTGGCACTGTAGTGATGCTGTCGGATAAAAGAGTAGGCATAGTAATGGCCGTTAACTCAGATTCGATGTTATACCCGGATGTGTTGATTTATGACGCCGATGTACCACGTTTGGAAGCTGCAATTGTGACGCTTGAGGCAAACAAGCTCTCTATCGAAAAAGTAATTAGGCCCAAAGCTCTGCCACCTGAAGTTTTTGCCTATTTAAATCCGCGCGCTCAGGTCAGTTATTTTGTACAACAAAAAACCTGAGTCTAGTCAAATGCTTCGGCTATATTCACTACTATTGGAGTATTTTTTACTACGGAAATGCCGGATTTAGCCCTATAATGCCGGCCCAATAGTAAACCTCAGTTTAACTTCTGTTTCTATTTGATCTATCAGCTGTCAGGATGTAGTACGCTGAATTTTTATCTTGCTGTTTGATATACGGCCTCAAGTGTTTAATAAAGTGGTTTTATTAAACGCGGGACAAAACTAAAAATTTATGATGAACACTCCTGAATCAGCGCTGCTGATTTCATTTATTTGGTTGTTGGCTTTGGTTGCAGGCGTAGCCTGGGGCTTTATGACCAGGCCATTGCGTATAGCTCCAAAAGCTAGTATTCGCTTCTTTTTTGCGAATCTGGCCTTAGGCATAGCAATTTATCTGCTGACGTTGAGAACTGCTGACGCCAACTTAGTCACCTGGTTTATTTCTGACATCACCCTTTTGTCTAGCTTTATGCTAATTGGCTGGGGTATCCAGCAATTATTTAAATTAAAAACCAGTGAAAAACGGGATTGTCTGCTCCTGGCACTGACAGGCTTGTTGATGCTGGCAGGACAGCTGCAGCAGTTACATCAGGTGTTTTTAGGAGTGGTCTTTTCAATTGCTGCGACTGTGTTTTTATACTTCGCCAGTAAAAACAATTTCCAGGCCATACAAAAAGATTTTGGTTTTACAGCGGCTTGTTTGATGTCTGCGCCTTTATTTATGGTCACAGCCATTTTTTCAATCAGAACAGTGATTTTGCTCTGGCCAGGCGACCAAAGCGACAGATTTGTTGCCGTGGATACCACGGAAGCTATCCCTTTGTTATGGTCTTATGTCGTCCTGACTCTTGCCATTAATATAGTGATGATAGGCGGCGCCTTAGCTCGCCTTGTTGCCAAAATCCGTCAGTTTGCCGAACGGGATCAGCTGACAGGTTTGTGGAACAGAAGGGCTATCCTTAAAAAACTGCAGGAAATACATGAACTATGGCTAAAAAGCCAGCAAAGCTATGGTTTGATCTTGCTGGATTTGGATCATTTTAAGTCCATTAATGACAGCTTAGGCCATGACGCTGGTGATGCGGCTTTGCGTCGCTGTGCCACCAGATTATCTGCCGTAGTTCGAACTCAGGACCTTGTCAGTCGCTATGGAGGAGAAGAGTTTTTATTAGTCTTCCCAGGAATAACAGCGACTGAGCTTCCGCTTATAGCCGAAAAAATTCGTACAACTTTGCTCAACTCTCAGCTGATTTGGCAAAATAACCCTATTGAGCTCAGCGCAAGTTTAGGTTACATCACTGTCTACCCTGGCGCCAAAGCTGAACATTTACTGACACTGGCTGATCAGGCAATGTATAAAGCCAAAGGCCAAGGCCGCAATCAAGCCTGTTGTGCATTGATAGACGTCTCATAGGCCGACCTCAATTCGGCGTTTGGGTGGGTTTCATACTTTGGATCAACAGGCGGATCACTGAATCTGCTTGCCCTTTATACAGAGGCCATTGCAGGTAATTGCCTTGAGTCAGCACCAGCACCATATCCAGAGTTGGGAATACAGCTATATACTGACCTCCGTCCCCTTCCGCAGTGTAATAGGCTATCCCATCTTGTTGCCTTAGCCAGAAGTAGTAGCCGTATTCACCAGAAGGACTGGTCACCTGTCGACTAGTCATTTGTTGCACCCAACCCAAAGGTAGCAGTTGTTCACCTTGCCATTGGCCTTGCTGCAAATACAAAATACCTAACTTGAGCATATCGCGCGGTCGCAGCCATAAACGCGCGGAGCCTTCAGCTATACCATCAGGTTGGTTCTCCCAGCGGTACAGTGTAAAACCCAACTTGTCAAAAAGCTGCTGTTTGGCCCAAAGCTGGACAGGCTGTTTTAACTGCATCTGCAACAGCCTGAGCATAAGATTTGGCAAAGCGCTGTTATAAGCCCAGCTTTTGCCCGGACCTGTGTTGGGCTTTTGCAATAGATAGTCGACAAAATTCGGCTGCTGCCATAATTTGACTAAATCATCTGACGTCCACTCATCCCAGACAAAACCAGCCTGCATAGACAACAAATGGTGAACATTGATGGCCGCTTTGATTGGGTCTGCCTTAACCAGCGGATGTTCCGGTAACAACTGCGCCAAAGTAGTGTCCAGCCTTAAGTCTGTCTGCTTTAAAGCGATACCAGTTAAAGTTGCAGTCACAGCTTTTGTCACTGAAGCCACATAATGAGGTGTATCCGCAGTCCAGACAAAATCTTGCTGAGCTTTAACCAACTTCACACCTTGTTCAAAGTGGATCCAGTCGTTATTCCCCTTTTGATAATGCTCAACGACCAAGGCGCCGGACCTATACAGCAGCAGACTATGCAATTGCTGAAAACCCGCAGCACTCTGAGGTTTATCTAGCCGCAACTTTAATTGCAGCAACAGCTTTTCATCAAAACCTTTTTCGGCCGGTGTTGCCACCTGCAGCTGGTCCTGCAACTTCAGTGGGGCAAGGAATACTTCAGCAGCCTGAATCGGTGAGCTAAACAACCATAGTACTAGCACAGCTATGGATCTGGTTTTAGCACTGCATCTAAGCTCTGGCATAGCTGTCCTTTTTACATGGTCTGTCTTTTGACAAAAATAACGACAGTGGTATGGTGATGAAAAAACGCTCAGAGTAAAGCGCTTTCATTTGTCGCGTCCTGTCACTCTGAACCATACAACAAAGTGGACAAAAGGACTATCTATGTCGGGACCCATGTTTTTCTTATCCAGCCTGCTTTGCCTGAGCCTCTGCAGTTTTAGCCTGCAGTCCGAAGGCTTTTTACAAGCGAAAGGTAAACACATAGTTGATGCCAGAGGTGAGCCAGTGCTGCTGCGGGGCATGGGGTTAGGCGGTTGGATGCTGCAGGAAGGTTATATGCTGGAGCTACCACAGCTGGGTCAACAGTATAAAATCCGTCAGGCATTTGTCGATTTAATAGGTGAAGAGAAAACGGCTGAGTTTTATCAGGCCTGGCTCGCCAACCACACCACCAAAGCCGATATAGATGCTATGGCGGCTTTGGGCTACAACTCAGTGCGCCTGCCGATGCACTTTAATTTATACACTTTACCAGTGGAACAAGAGCCTGTCGCAGGAGAACATACCTGGTTGGAATCAGGTTTTGCACTGACAGACAAACTGCTAGAATGGGCCAAAGCCAATAAAATGTATGTCATTCTGGATCTGCATGCAGCCCCAGGTGGTCAGGGCAATGATTTGGCAATCTCAGACCGGGATCCTGGCAAAGCATCTTTATGGGACAGCGCCGCCAATCAGCAAAAAACCATAGCGCTGTGGAAAAAATTGGCTGAACGTTATAAAGATGAGCCCTGGATTGGTGGTTATGATCTGCTTAACGAGCCAAACTGGGGTTTTAGCGACAGCAAAGATAAAAATGGCTGCCAGGAGCAGCAGAACAAACCTCTACGCCAGCTACTGATGCAAATTACCAGCGCCATCCGTGAAGTCGATCAAAAGCATATGATCATTATTGAGGGCAACTGCTGGGGCAATAACTACAAAGGAGTGCTGCCGCAGTGGGATAACAATATGGTATTGAGTTTCCATAAGTACTGGTCAGACAATAGCCCACAAAGTATTGCTGAACATCTGGCACTGAGTGACAAATACCAAATGCCGCTATGGTTGGGCGAATCCGGTGAAAACTCAAACCAATGGTTCAGAGATGCAATAGCCCTAGTGGAACAACAGGGCATAGGCTGGGCATTCTGGCCACTGAAAAAACTCCGCCTGAACAACCCACAACAAATTAATGCCAATCCTGACTACCTGAAACTAGTAGCTTATCTGCAGGGCAACGCAGAAAAACCTTCGCCGGAACAAGCTTATAAAGCCCTGATGCAGCTGGCTACAGTGGATATTCACTACGACAATACCATCAAGCATGATGACATAGCAGAAGCTATGTTAAAGCAGCCGCACAGCAATGCCACCAGAGCTTACCGGCCTCATCAATTGGTACAACAGGCTTTAACGGTACAAGCTGTAGATTATGATGTTGGGCCTTTACACCATGCCTATTTTGATACCGAATCAGCCAACTATCATGTCAGCACAGGCAAAGAAAGGCGGCAATGGAATCAAGGTATGTTGTACCGTAATGACGGCGTGGATATAGCGAAAGATACAAAAGATCAGCTGTATATCAGCCATATAGCCAACGATGAGTGGTGGCAATACAGCATCAATGTTAAGCAAGCTGGGGTCTACCTGTTGTCCGCCAGCTTCGCCACTCGAAGCACAGGAACAAAGCTTGCCGTCTCAGTGAATCAACAGATAGAGGCGAGTAGCATTTTACCTAAAACAGCCTGCGATACCTGTTGGCAATCTGTAGAACTTGGCAAAGTCTATTTGCAACAAGGCAGTAATCAGCTGAAGTTCAAAGCTGTTAAGGGGGCTTTCCATTGGCGTAGCTTTAGCCTTCAGTCTGCAGCTCAACATTAAGTTGCAAAAAACCTCAACTTAGCAGCAGGGTTTTGCCTTGCTGCTGACTTTGCAGCGCCAGTTCAATCAATTTGATACCTAATAGTGCTTCATCGGCACTCACCAGACTGCTTTTTCCGACAGTCAGTGCCAGCACCAATTGCTGATAAAACTGCTGATAGTTGCCTGCTAAGCTTGGATAAACTCTTTGCCCTTGCGCGTTTGCGAGGACTCCATACATAGCTTCAGGCTCCTGCCCCCAGTTGGCTCCAACTGGTTTTTGCCCCGCTCTGAGTGCATCCTCCTGCGGGTCTAAACCTGTTTTATGATAAGACCCCAAATCGCCTTGCAAAATAAAACGAGTGGTAGGTAGCGCGCAAAAAGGACTGGAATGCAGCACCACTTCTTTGTCACTGTAGTGCAGCATCATATGAAAATAATCAATGGTTTCACTACCTTGGCGTAAAGCGCGACAACGGGACGTTAATGCGTCAGGTGCTCCAAACAACGCAATAGCCTGGTCAATCAGATGAGGGCCTAAGTCATACAAAATACCAGTACCAGCGCCTTGTTGCTCGCGCCAGCGCGCCCGTGGTACAGGCCGGAAACGATCAAAATGTGACTCGAAATAGCGGATAGTGCCCAGTTCCCCGGATTGCAGTAATTGCTTTAAGGTTAGGAAATCGCCATCAAACCTTCTGTTGTGGTAAACAATCAATTGACGTTGTTGCGTGTTGGCCAATGCAAACAGCTCCTTACCTTCAGCCTCCGTCAGCACAAAAGGTTTTTCTACCAGCACATGCTTTTTGCTAAGCAAAGCTTGTTTTGCCAGTGGATAATGGCTGTCATTAGGTGAGGTGATCACCACAAGTTCAGCATCAGACTCACGAATAAGTTCATCCGCATTTTGATAATGCTTAAGTTCCGGGTAATCCAGCCGCAGTTGTGGTTGACTGCTACTAATAGCCACCAGTTCAAGCTCAGCCTGCAGCTGGATAAAGGGTAGATGGAAGGTTTTCGCAGATAAGCCATAACCAATAACGGCAGTTTTGATCATAGATGCTCCTTGATGATGCCTGACATGAGCAGGCATTGTAGTACGTCGGCAACAGGGAAAGGATTAAAATATCTGAAAAAACAGCAGTGTAATCTGGAGACTCTGCAATCAGCGCAATAGCCGAATAACAGATATAAAAAAACCAGCTCAAGGCTGGTTGTTTTGTTTACTGGTCAACAGTGCCAGTAAAATGGCGGAGCGGACGGGACTCGAACCCGCGACCCCCGGCGTGACAGGCCGTGACCACTTTCAAACGTGTCCATAACCTCAATAGGTGAAAGTGGTAACTAACTGTTTTTAAATGACGTCAGTACCCTAATAAGCCGAACATCAACCAAGATCAATTAACGCGGTGACCATGGACACAGGTGTCCAAAAAGCAGGCCGAGGGTCAGCTAAAAACTACCTTCCTTACCCAATGATGAAGCCGTCCTATTAACAATCCGCTAAAAACCGACTAAATCATTCCGGTTGGTCTGAAACCTCAGACCAACCCACGCATTTGTTATCAAAAGACGATCTGAAGCGAATCAATTTGGCACTGCGTGTGTATACAGAACGCCCGGATAAACTAGCGGATGCTTGTTGACCACATCAGTAGGTTTTAAGGTTGGGGTCTGAAAATTCAGACCTCAAGTCTGACACTTTTTGCTGTTATTTTCCGCTGACTTTGTGCTGTTCAACACTTATTTATTCGCATTTTTTCATCCGATACTTTTTTAAAAGCGACAAAAAGTGTATCTCCGGAAGGTCTGAGTATTCAGACCTCATGATTTGGCTGTCTGTGAATTTTGATGTTTTCGTTGTAAATCTCCTGCGTTTATGGTTCGAGAAAATTCTACTTTTGACGTCAGTTAATTTACGGGGGATTACCGAAGAAGCTATTTCAATGCAGGATTCACCATAAACTGCTATCACTCTAATACAACACTATACCCCATCGCTAAATAGCCCTTTTCACGCTTTTTATACATCCTCTGAAGCACAGGGTGCTCATCAATAAAATCAAAAATCCGTACTTCTTGTTTGTTTGCATAGTCCCGTTGCACCCGGCCTGCATATTGTGCCAGTGTTCCTTTCCAGGACAGAGGCATGGTGATAAACAGAGTATCCAATTTGGGTAAGTCGAAGCCTTCACCTATGTATTTGCCTGTTGCTATCAACACGTCACAGTGAGCTAACTGACCTTCAGCCATTTTTCTTTCAGCGGCTTTCATACCTCCCGTTAAAACTGCGCATTGAATGCCTCTGTCAGCCAATAGCTTGGCTAACGTCGTGGTATGTTGCTTCCGTTCAGACAGCAACAACGGCATCCGGCCTTCTTTTACCTCCGCAATCACCTTGTCGACAATGTAGAGGCTTCGTTGTTCATGTTCGGCGATCCAGCGATAAAGCTCACTGATGTGAGGTTGATTCTCCATGAAAGGATCCGGTGGACTGAAGTGCAGTTGTGCAACATGCGCAATCTGTCGAAACTTGCCTTGGCTATCCTGCTGAGCTTTGTGACGAATTGGTCCGGCAAGCATCACCATAATTTTCTGTTGCCCGTCCTGGCGCACTGGTGTTGCAGTTAAGCCTGTGATGTATTTAGCGGCGATGTCATTTAGCACCATTTCAAACCGGGGCGCACAGATATGGTGACATTCATCGATAATGACATAGCCATAATCCTGAACCAACGAATGAACAGTGTTGTCTTTTTTATCAATCAGGCTTTGATAAGTCGCTACATCAATACAGCCTGACAGCTTCTTTTTACTACCCGACCAGATACCGCATTCAACTCCAGCCAAGAAGGTGTTGATCCGCTGCAGCCATTGTTCAACCAGCTGTTTGCTATGCGTAAGGATCAAGGTACTGACATTGCGTTTAACAATTAAGGCAAGTGCGGTTACCGTTTTACCAAAAGCCGTTGGTGCATGCAAAATACCTGTATCAAAGGCCAACATCGCATTCACCGCCTGTAGTTGTGGCTTGCGTAGCTCTGCATTCAAACATACCGGTGCTAAACTCTTGCCTGAATTCGTTCGATCCACTAGATCCACCCTAATGGCTTTTTCTTTACAAAGCGCAATCACGTCATCCAGGCAACCGCGTGGCAATGACAAATAACCATTCTCGATCTGCGCACAACTGATGAATCGGGGTATACCCTGAGTAGAAAATCGCAGCGCCTGAGTTTTGAAAAACTGTGGATTAGAAAAACTTCCGATACGCCTGAGCATAGTGCTCAGCTTGGCTGGCAAAAGCGTATAGTTAAAATACAGTCTGTTACTGATCGTTATTTCCAACACCTCTGGATACACAGTGTCATCACTAGCACTGGTTTTATCCTGATATCGAAGCCAGGGCTGCTCATTAAATTCCTGGATTTCAGAATGTTTTACAGGTTGTGGCACTTCGCTATTTTTCGCGACAAATCTGGACAAGAGTTCATCCAGTTGAGTTGCCGTAATACGCCTTAATTGAGCTAAAAACAACCATTGTTCGGCAACAGGCAGCAATTGACTATCAACAAAAACACTACAACCCCGTTGCCGCGGCTGATGCTGTAGAGGCAACGCAATTAAGTTACCAAAGCCGCCATCAGGCACAAAGTCCTGATTGGGAAACATCCGATCATAGCTTTCAAAGCCAATAGCTCCCGACTTTTCCATGGCGAGATCTAACAACAAAAAACCCAGCTGTCTGGCTCGGCTTGCAGATACAGGTTCCTGAAAAAACAGCCAAAGATGAGCACCGTTGCCCGATCTGGAAATTTCTATCGCATTGGGTAAGTGAAGTTCTGCACACACTTCAGCTGTTGCTTTCACCGCGTCTTGCCAACCCGTCTTGTCAAAATCAAGCGCCAGAAAATGACATTGGTTGTCACTTTGCAGAACATAAAGGCCAATGGTCTGCTGACCCGTTAAATGCTGGTAAAGCTGATTCAGATCCAAGGGCTTAAATTGCTGAGCATTGCAATCAGTGCACTTTACCTGAGGCTTAAAACAAACACCTTTCTTCCATTCGTTCGCACAAGCCGGGGAATATCCAGAACGCCCCGTTTTGGCATTGTCCCAGCGGGTAGCAAATACATCATCACGTCCTTTAAACAAAGTCGAAAAAATAATGAGTCGTTCATGCGCCGAAAATGAGGAGGTTTGTTCTTGTTGGCTCTGTAGTTTCGTCTGGTCTTCAGTCTGTCGTGAACCTTGCAGTTGATGTTCCAGGTCACGCTGACGCTCCAGCAATTGCTGCTTTTGTTTTTCCAGTTGGGCTAGTTGAAGGGTTATTTCATTAAGCTCATCGTGAATGGCCACTATTGCTTCTCGCTTTATTTTTTATATGACATAGGTTTAAGCCATCCGCTCAATCAGATCTTTTTTAGACTGCAATTCAAGTTGCATGGTTCTGGCGATGCCCTTGAACTCTGCAGAGATATCAGTATGAGTCAGCAATTCAACCCAAAACTGCTCAGCCATGCCATAGGCTTTTCGCCAGTGTTTGCCTTGTGCCACTGGTGTTATTGTCAACATATGGCTAAACGCCATAGCGCCACTGCGCAGTGGTGCGAATGCCATCGGCAACATATCGTATACTGGGGCTAAAGTAAGTTCACCCTCCCCAGCATAATAAAACGACAGGTTTCCCCCGTGCATATCTGTATTTGCTATCAAACGGCCAAAACACCAAATAACTGCGATATTATCCGCATCCTCAGCACTAATAAGTTTGTCCTGCAGAAGATGTTTTGCAATCACTGGCCATTCTGCAGGTTTGCCTACAAACTCATGACTTTTTAAATAAAGAGCAGCCATGCGCAACGACACTAAACCTTTGCGGCCAAGTGTCCCCACTCTGTCAAATCGCTCACAACTTAAAAAAGTACGTTGCTCTTGCATCACAATCTTTGAATGAGCTGCTGCAATTCCATTATTAGCCAGAATATTCAAGGCACTATGCTCCGCCTGCAACAAATCAGCCCAGCGCAGGCTATTGGCATTGACCGTAGGTTCAGTGAATTTGACTAACCGATGTTTATCATCGACAAAAGCACAAAACTTAGGTTGTTCGCCACCTGCTGAAGAGCCAACAACTTCTCCAGCCATTGCCTCCGCTGCAATTCTGGCAAAATCAGCCTCTGAAACAGCCGTCAGTTCATACTGTAACCATTGCTGATAACTTAATTCACCAATCAACAAATTTCCTGGTGAATCACCTTTTGCATGCAGCAGAGCACGAAAAACATCCTGATCATTCCAGTAATCGATATCTTCAGTGCCAACAATACCTCTCTGAAACAAAGCTTTAGCCAGGTTTCTGCCTAGAAAACCTTGTGGTCGTAAATCTTGCAACCACCAGGGTAAATCATCGTAATAAATATAATCAGCATCGCTTGGTCTTTTCACCACATAGCCATGAGGCATGACAGCGACCACTGCCCCGAAATACTCAGCTTTACCATCTACAGATACACGATAAAGAGCAGTTTCGGAGTCCACGCCCCGGCGCAGGTAATAGCGAGTTGAACGCGCACGCCCTGTCGTTACTAGTTTTGCCTCAAGTAACTTTAGTTGGCGGGTCACAGTGGAACGGTCACATCCACAAAAGCTGGCAATATCGGTTGAACTAGCCGGATTACGCCGCAAAAAATCACTAATTGCATCAATAACTGAATTGGACATATGATTTAAAAACCAATATTTACATTAACTTGTGAAATGCTAGCACAAATATTCACCACCTAATGCATCAATACTTGCATCAATAAAATCCGTTTTTTTTAGATTGTGTTAACTAGTCCTAGCACTTAAAAGCTGAAACAGACAAATAGCACATCAGATAGTTGATTAATCTCTGGCAGATCGGCACAGTTTTATGCATTCTCAGAGTGGCAGGGGATGAATGGCGCAACAGACGAACACTCTAAAACTTCTCTCACTGGTTTTTTGCAAAAACGTAGTGTCCGCCAGTCTGTAAATTAAGACTGGCATCATTTATTGAATTAAACTAAATAAGATTTTGTACCCGACTTTTGCAAGTGCCGACCATATACTAGATGGAATAACGGCGAGGTAATCAGTGTCGTAACAATTGCCATAACGACCATGATGGAGAAAAGTCCCTGTTCAATCACTCCAAATTTCAGCGCGATGTTGATAATGATGAGCTCCATTAGTCCTCGAGCATTCATTAAGGCGCCAACCGCCATTGCGGTGCGGTTATCAGCGCCCCCAAGCCTTGCAGCCCCCCAACAAGCTACACCCTTCGCAAAAACGGAGGCGAGCACAATCACAAGTGCAATAAACATCAAATCGAGAGAAGCCAAGATATTTAGCTGAGTTTTCAGTCCCGAATAAGTGAAAAATAGTGGTAACAATACAAACACAGTGATTTTATAAAGCCGCGCCGTAATTAACTCAGTGAGCTTCCCGCGGGGCATCGCTATGCCAAGAAGAAAACCGCCGAATACAGCGTGCAAACCTACCCATTCCATCGCAAAAGCAGAGACCGAGAATAGGGCTAACACAAGCATTAACTGTCTGACATCGAGCACACAATTAGACTCGACTTTATCAGCAATAGGTTTAAGCCAACCATGCATTTTGGTTAACATCAGGCAGGCATACAACACACCACCAGCAACAGCCTTAATAGCTAGAAGGGATCCTCCACCAAAGCTGGCCAACACAACGGCAAGCACAACCCAAGCTGCAGCATCATCAATCGCTCCGGCAGCTAGAGCTAGCGTTCCCAAAGCTGTACCAGCAAGGCCGCGCTCATATATTATCCGCGCTAACATCGGAAAAGCGGTTATAGCAATAGCAGCTCCCATAAACAGGGCTGCATCGATAAAAGAAATATTGATTGCAAAAAGACCGGGTTTATCCAGCAACCAAAGACACAACAGAGCACCAACAAAAAAGGGGACCAACATACCTGCCAGACTTACTCCAAGAGCGCCACGTGCATTTTTACGGAACAACTGGATGTTAAACTCTAACCCGACCAAGAACATATATAAACCAACACCTAACTGGGCACCAAAGTAAAGGATAGGCATGGTTTCCGGAATAAAAACTTTTTGCTGTAGATCTGGCCAAAATAAACCAAATAAAGATGGACCCAATACAACCCCGGCAATCATCTCCCCAACTACTTTTGGTTGTCCAAATACTTTGGCTAGATTACCAAATAGTTGCGCAGCCAAGATAATCAGCAATAGTTGCGAAAAAAACGCTAGTACTAAATCAAGATAACTCACTGACTTGGTTCTCTTAAAGAATGGCTAAGTTGCGGATATGTTGAGATTCTCTGGGTAGACGACAAGTCAAGTGTTTTATGTAGTGACATTACCATTCTTAAACAATCCTTAAAGGTACTTCGCAAGTGCGAAGCAAATGAACTACATATGCGAGGTGTTCTGGCTATGTACGTTATCATTCTGAACTAGGGCCGTCTAATCAGATTGATATCAGACACTAAAATAATACTTTTTGCTTTAAACGGCGGACCAATAGATCTTTAATGAGTCAAACTCATTTCACAATTAATTTTTCAGTTAAAAAATATAACTGATACCGTTTTTTAGCATCTCCCAAGGTGGACCACTCTGCGATTTTAGTGAGGCAGAACCAGCGTTCTCTGTGACAAATTGAGACCTTTTTTCTTTATGTTTTAACTGACAATAAAGCCTGCACCACGGCATTGGCGACTTCAGCAATACGGCATTGTTGTTTCATTGCACTTTGCTGCAGTTGGCGATATGCCTGCTCTTCGGTCAGTTTTTTGTACTGCATCAGTAATAACTTAGCTCGGTCGATCAGCTTTTGTTCACTAATAGCACGGCGAGCATCCGTCAGCTCTGTGTGCATTTGACGTATATGCTGGGCTTGCTCAGACAATAACTGATAAAAAGACCGGCTAGGCGCCTGTACAGTGGATTCGGCTTGGCCTGCTTGTACCACAGACGCCCCATATAAACCCGGCATACTGGGGTCTATTAATAAGGTTAAGCCTGAAGTTGCGGGTAAGTCTGTCAATTCACTTAATTCTGTCAGCTTGTGCTGATGCTGTTTTAATTTCTGCTGCGCCGCTTCTACTGTGGCTGATGTGAGTTGCTGCAATTGTGCTGTGAGTCCAGCTTGCAACAAATGCATTTCATCCATACGTTCTGTCGCAAACTGATACCAAAGATCGCTGACCGCAGGCACAGGAGCGGCAGTACCAGACAGCTGTTGGATCATAGTTCGCAGCTGGCGCAGCTGTTTTGCGGCTGTAGCCTGATCCAGTTGGTGCCACTGCCGTTGTTGCTCTGTGGTGGCAAAATCCAGAAATACAGCAGAGCTATGCTGCTGCGCTTGTTGTAGCAATAATAAACGTTCAGCCAACTCAGTGCTGAGCTGACCCGAAGCCAACCCCATAGCCCCCCAGGCACGCTCCTGTCCAGCATACTCTTTTGTTTGCAGTAAGTTAAATAAAGCAACTAAAAGCCGGGTAATGCCTGCATCACACGCTAAATCAGCAGACTCCAGTACCACTGCTAACCAGGCTGCAATTAAGCGGCTATAAGCTTCTGTCGCCTGTAACGGCATGATTTTTTGCAGCTGTATTTGTTGGCGTAACTCGGACAGATGGTCAAGTCCTTGTAAAGCCAAAGAGATACAACTGAGTAAACGGCTGCTCTGATAAGGCTCAGTCCCTTGCAAAACGTGCTTATTCAACGCCATACGAAGTTGCTGCTCGGCCTGAACACTTTGCAGTAACTGTTGCTGACGCTGCAAACCAAATAGCTCACAGCCCGAAGCGAGGAAAATATTACTAATCCCACGTTCACGTTGCAGCTGATGCACCAGTTCACTGATTTTTGTCACCAGTAAACAACTGGTTGAAAGCTGCTGCAGCGCTTTAATTTCAGCTTGTTTAGCGGCCAGCAGAAAGAGTGCCGTAGTGTGGTTCATACTTCAGTCTGAATTACGGGTAGTGCTACACCCTAGCAATGCTTATTCCACAACAGCAGCTAGTAGGGTAAGACCACGCTATCACTGGATTTCAGGCAAAACTTCTTGCTGACTAGTACAAACCAAAAGGGCGCAATGCCCTGTAAAGGTGCAGAAAATGCACAACAATGGCACCTCATGACCAGTACCTCATGCAAACCACTTTATGAAAACTAAATAAAATCAATAAATTGAAACAACAATAGTGACTGGCATTAAAGTTGCTCAGTGGAAAGAGGCTGAGGTGCTGAGCATCTCCCCGATACGATAAAAACATTCTTCAGGACAAAGGCGTCCCGCGATCATCTGGCAACAGAGTGATCCGGACGCCTTTTTTGTTTTCTAAAAACAGCGCCTGAAAAACCATTAGCAGCAACAGGAAGAGGTGAATCTATGGCTTATTTAGTACCAGCCGAGTTTGTGACCAAAATGGTCGATGCCGGCGAATCAAAAATTTACATGTCTACCCGCGACACATTAATCCGAGCTTTTATGGCAGGCGCGATTTTGGCTTTGGCTGCAGTTTTTGCTGTCACAGTAGCAGTCCAAACCGGCTCGTTTTTAGTCGGCTCTATGCTATTTCCTGTCGGTTTTATTATGTTGTACCTGATGGGATTCGACTTACTGACGGGTGTGTTTGTACTGACACCACTAGCACTGCTCGACCGCCGCCCTGGCGTGACAGTGCAAGGCATATTACGTAACTGGGGGTTGGTGTTTACAGGTAACTTCCTTGGTGCTTTGACGGTGGCAGCTATGATGGCTTTTGTCCTAACTATGGGATTTCATACCGAGGCTGGTCCTGTAGGGACAAAACTGGCAGGTGTAGGTGAAGCCAGAACTTTAGGTTATGCCGAACATGGTGTCGCAGGCTGGATGACCATATTCCTGCGGGGTATGTTGTGTAACTGGATGGTATCTATGGGCGTAGTGGGCGCTATGATTTCCACTCATGTCAGCGGCAAAGTAATAGCGATGTGGATGCCTATTATGTTGTTCTTTTTTATGGGTTTTGAGCACTCTGTAGTCAATATGTTTTTATTTCCTTTCGCCATGATGATGGGGGGTGACTTTTCGGTGATGGATTATCTGATCTGGAACGAAATTCCTACTGCCCTGGGTAATCTGGTGGGAGGGTTAGCTTTTACCGGTTTAACCTTATACAGCACTCACTATAAAACAGCGCCCAAGCGTAACCTGACGGCTAAAGCCGAAGGTCCGGTTGCAACATTAGCTAAAGCCTGATGAGCTGGTCAACCCGCTCCTTACAGGTCAGCCTAGGCCAGCATTCCACTGCTGGCCGCAAGGCTGTCAATCAGGACAGCTATGGCGCCTGTGTGCCTAAAGAACCTGAACTCAGTAGCAAAGGCATGGTACTGGCTGTGGCTGATGGCATCAGCACCAGCACAGTCAGCCAGATTGCCAGTGAAACTGCGGTGAAAAGTTTCCTGGATGATTACTACTGCACCAGTGAAGCCTGGTCAGTCCCTCATGCCGCTCAGCAAGTGCTCAAAGCCTGCCATAACTGGCTTTATGCGCAAAGCCGGAATGGCCCTTTTAGCTCAGATCCAGACAAAGGTTACGTTTGTACTTTCAGTGCCTTAATCTTGAAACAACGCCATGCGCATTTGCTGCATGTAGGCGACAGCCGGATTTACCTGCTGCGAAACCAGCAATTGGAACAACTGACGCGGGATCATCGTGTCTGGCGCGGCAGTACTAGTTTTCTAAGCCAAGCTCTTGGCGCAGGCGCTCTGCTTGAGCCGGATTATCAAAGCCTGCCTTTACAGCAGGGTGATTTGTTTCTGCTTGCGACTGACGGTTTATTTGAAGCTTTATCTCAGGCAGAACTCATTCATTTACTGAACGCAGAGCGGGATTTATCCCGGCTGGCTTTACAACTGACCGAAGCAGCTTTAGCTGCAGGGAGCGCAGATAATATAACGCTGCAATTGGTGCGTATTGAGCAGTTGCCAGCTGAAAGTCACTTGCCGCACTGTCTTGACCAACAATTGCCTTTACCCCCTCTACTGCGACCGGGCGACAAGCTGGACGGCTTGCAGGTCATAAGGCCACTACAACAAAGCAGTCGCAGCCATGTTTATCTGGTGCAGGATACAAGTACAGAGCAGTTGCTGGTACTCAAAGCTCCATCCACAGATTTAGCCGAACAGCCTGATTATCTGGAACGGCTGATGCGCGAAGAATGGATAGCCAAAAGAGTAAACAGCAGCCATGTAGTGCGACCGGCCAGTATCAATAGGCCTCGCACTGCGCTTTATACCTTGTTTGAGTTCGTCGAAGGTCAGACCTTAAAACAGTGGCAACTGGATCACCCTAATCCTGATTTGGAACAAGTACGAGGGATAATTGAACAGCTGGGTAAAGGGCTACAGGCCTTACACCGCAGCGAAATTCTGCATCAGGACATTCGCCCCGAAAACCTGATGGTGACCCCTCAAGGTGTAGTCAAAATTATCGACTTTGGTGCGGCCAGACTTGCGGGATTACAGACAGATGAGGAAGTAGCAGGAGATATTCCAGGCACAGCCTTGTACACGGCGCCTGAGTATTTTTTAGGGTTGGCAGGCACAGAGCGGTCGGATTTATATTCACTAGCGGTTTTAACTTACCAGTTGCTGTCCGGCCGTTATCCTTATGGCGCTGATGTGGCGCGTGGTAAAAGCATCAAAGCGCAGAAAAAATTGCGCTATCAGTCGGTACTCAGCAAAGACAGCGAGCTACCGGTCTGGCTGGATTTAACCTTAGAAAAAGCACTGCAGCCCGACCCAAATAAACGCTACCAAGCCTTGTCTGAGTTTTTATACGACTTACGCCACCCTAATGCAGAATTTCAAAAGCCATTGAGTCTGATTGAACTGCATCCGCTTTGGTTTTGGCAGTGCCTTTGTGCAATGCAGGCACTGGTTATTTTATGGTTGATAGCAGCCCGTCATTAAACGGGCTACTATCTGATTGTTTTAATACTTAGCCAACCACTGTAGCCAGAACTTACTGGTGTCTGTGTGCAATGAATTCGCCTGATAATCGGCATATTTCAGCAGCACAGCATGCTGCGCATTCAGGCTGTAACTCAGCTGCAGATCCAGTTCTTTACCATAGTCAGTATCGCCTTCTGCCGCATCCAGCCAATGGAAAAACGCCATCAGTTCCAGCTTGTCCAGTTTATAACCCAGCTTTAGGTATTTATCTTCAATGCCATTCGCCGGAGTCGACAGAAACTTATCAGCAAAGCCCTGAAACTTATGCAAAGTAGCCAATGGTGTGGCAAAACCTATACTGTTGTCCGAACCTAATACTTCAACCGCGACTCCGCTTTGCCAGGCACCCAGCCAAAGGTTGGCTTCCACAGTCCAATAATCCGCGCTGTAAGAATTTGGGTTATCATCCCCTGCGTCCTGTTGCCGGGCGTAAGAGCCATACAGCGTATACCGGCTGCTGTCTGACAATATCTGACTGTACTGATAATCCAGCCCCAGAGTTTGATTGGACAGTAAAGGCGCTTGTTCAAATTCCATTTGGTAAGCAAAAGCACCAAGTTGATGGTTGCTGCTAGGCTGATAACGCATATCCAGCAAGTGTAAATCTGAACTCCAATCGCCTTGGGCGCTTTTACTGCCAAACACCCGGTTTACTTTACTGCTGTAGCTGTAATCCAGTTTCAGGCTCGGCGACACACTGGCCTGATAACGTATTGCATCAAAAGTTTGTTCATTCTGCCTCCAGCCCACACCACCAACAAAACGCTCATTGGCTAAATTAATACGCTGACGGCCAATTTTTAGCGTCTGACTACCACTTTGATACTGCACAAAGGCCTGATTTAAATCAGCACCAGCAGGGTCAGCCACCAGCGGATACGTTGTTTTGCCATTGATACTGTCGTTGTAGTTTTTATCTGCCAAAGCGGCGACATAATCAAATTCGCCGCCTGCAGACCAGCCCCAGCTGAAATTTTGTGTCAGACTAAAACGCGACAACAGCGTATTGGCCAAGGCGTTTTCGGCAAGGCCATCCTGATCCACAGCTTCCAGCCGGTAACGAAACAGCATATTGAGCTGTGGCGCAGGTAAAGCAGTTGACGCAGCATGAGCTGAAATGGAAGTGCAAGCGGCTAAAACAGCCAAAGCGGGTAACGAGTAAGAGCGCATTAGGATCCCTTCTATTAAGATTAATTTTTGGCAAAGCTTCGCCAGCTGACGGCTTTAAAGCAGCCAGAGAGCTAAACAAATGGAGTTTTAGTTTTTAGTTAATTCTCTACAGTCACTTGCTGTAGCAAGCTCAGATCTACCTTCATCCGTTGATTCAACACCTCGCCCACCACAATCAGGGTTGGGCCGGTCAGTGGAAAAGCAGCAAGACGCTCACTGATATCCGCCAAAGTACCCTGCAGCTGGCTTTGCTGGGCTGTACTGACCTGGTCCAACAGCGCGATAGCTGTGTCGTCCGGCCAGCCGACAGAAACTAAACCGGCACACAATTGCTGCAAGCGGTTCAGTCCCATATAAACCACCAGGGTTGGATTAGAGCCATTGGCTCTGTACTGATAACCAGACCAGTCGGGTTGTTTGGCCGAATCGGCAAACTGCGCCGTTAAAAACTGCACTGAAGTTGCGTAACCACGGGCTGTTAGCGGAATACCACAATAGGCTGAAGCAGCACAGGCACTGGTCACGCCTGGCACTATCGCAAAGGCAATACCGGCCTGTTGCAAAGCAGCAGCTTCTTCTGACACCCGGCCAAAAATCGCCGGGTCGCCGCCTTTTAGCCGCACTACTAAACCACCTTGTTGACCGTATTCAACCAACAACTGGTTAATCTCGATTTGTGGCATGGCATGGCGGCCCGCTCTTTTTCCAACAAATACTTTTTTGCAGCGCCGTGGTGCTATAGCCAACAGCTCAGCCGACACTAAACTATCAAACAACAGCACATCAGCTTGTTGCAATAAACGCTGGGCTTTGACGGTAAGCAGCTCAGGATCACCAGGCCCTGCACCTATCAAGACCACCTGACCTTTACCTGCTGGTTTTTGCTGCTCTTTGTGTGCTGTGTCACCTTTCCAGTTCCAGCCGGATAGCCACTGCGCTGTCAAAGGTGAACGCAATAAATTACTGATTACACTCATCTTGCTACCCCCCTTTCTTGTCTGCTTTTTTTGTCCTAAGCCTTGTCCTTTGCCTTTATCGTGGATTTCTTTGAACCCTGCGTTCAAGCCGCTGACGCGTGTTGATTTTGTTGTTCGGCATTCAGCCACACTCGGCCCTGTTGCAGTTTCACCCCATACACAGGGATCACTACTTCAGGTTGCTCTAAGCACTGGCCACTGGTCAGGTCAAAGTGCTGTTTATACAAAGGTGAAGCGACCACTATTTGCTCACCTATAGAACCCACCATGCCGCGCGATAGCACATTAGCCTTACCGAGCGGATCGTAATTACCAACCGCATAAATCTGCGACTCTCCTTGCAGTTCTAACAAAAACACCGCCACTTGCTGGCCATTCAGCAAAGCGCAAATACCGCTGTTTTCGACTAAGTCTTCAAAAGCACAAATATCAGTCCAGGCCATGTTAGTTCTCCTCTGCTAAAGCTTTGACAGTGATTTCTGTTACGGGAATTTGCTGCTGCCACTGGCGTTTTTCTTCTGCCGTAGCAGGGCGGATTTGGGCGCGTTCTTCCACAAAAACTATGTTTTCATCCGCATCCGGGCTGTTTACAAACTGGCGGAAACGTTTCAGCGCTTGTGGGTCGTCCAGCGTGGCTTTCCACTCACAGACATAAGTATTCACTAAGGCCGCCATCTGGTTTTCCAGCTCTGCACCTATTCCCAACTCGTCGTCGATAATGACTTTACGCAGATAGTCCAGACCACCATCCAGCTTTTCCATCCAGACGGAAGTGCGCTGCAAACGGTCGGCAGTGCGGATATACAACATCAGAATGCGGTCTACATAGCGGATTAAAGTGTCAGTATCGAGGTCGGTGGCAAATAAGTCGGCGTGACGTGGTCTCATACCGCCATTACCGCAGACATATAGGTTCCAGCCATTTTCGGTGGCAATAATGCCAATGTCTTTGCTTTGTGCTTCAGCACATTCGCGGGTACAACCCGACACTGCCATTTTGATTTTGTGTGGCGCTCGTAAACCTTTGTAGCGGTTTTCAATAGCTATGGCCTGACCGACACTGTCCTGTACGCCATAACGACACCAGGTGCTGCCAACACAAGATTTGACGGTACGTAGCGACTTGCCGTAGGCATGCCCTGTCTCAAAGCCAGCATCAACCAAACGCTGCCAAATGGCGGGTAACTGCTCTAAACGGGCACCAAATAAGTCGATACGCTGACCACCGGTAATTTTGGTGTAGAGGTTAAAGTCCAACGCGACCTGACCTATAACCAGCAGCTTTTCTGCGGTAATTTCACCACCTGCAATACGCGGCACCACTGAATAAGAGCCGTCTTTTTGCATATTGGCGAGGAAGGTATCGTTGGTATCCTGCAAACCCACATGAGGCTTTTTCAGCACATAATCATTCCAGCTCGACGCCAGAATAGAGCCCACAGTTGGCTTACAAATATCGCAGCCCAAACCCTGACCATGACGGCTCAAGAGTTCGGAAAAGGTTTTAATACCGCCGACCTGGACTAAATGCAGCAATTCCTGACGGGAATAAGCAAAGTGTTCACACAGGTGATTTTTCACCTCTACACCACGGCTTTTTAACTCGTCATCCACGACGGATTTGAGCAAAGCCGTACAACCACCACAGCCTGTGCTGGCCTTGGTGCAGCTTTTGATACTGGCTAAATCGCAGCAACCACTATCCATCGCCGCCACTATGTCGCCCTTGGCCACGTTATGGCAGGAACAAATAGTGGCGCTGTTAGGTAAAGTTAAAGCAGCTAAAGGCGCGCCGGACGCTGCAGGTAAAATCAGTTGTTCCGGCTGTTTTGGCAACAGCATATCGTTTAAAGCATATTGCAGCAGACTGTCGTAGTTACTGGTATCGCCCACCAGCACAGCACCCAGCAGCCGTTTACCGTCTTTGCTGACTACCATTTTTTTGTAGACTTGAGCGCGTGGGTCAGTGAACACATAACTTAAAGCACCAGGCGTTCTGGCATGGGCATCACCAATAGAACCCACTTCCACACCCAAAAGTTTCAGTTTGGTGCTCATATCAGCGCCGCTAAAACTCAACTCGCCGCCAGTCAGTTGACTGACCACCACACGCGCCATCTGATAACCGGGCGCGACCAGACCAAAAATCTTTTGCTGCCACAAGGCACATTCACCTATGGCATAAATATGTGGATCAGAGGTCTGGCACTGATCGTTGACGACTATGCCACCCCGATCGCCTACAGCTAAACCACAGCTGCGCGCCAATTGGTCATAAGGCCGGATACCGGCAGAAAACAACACTAAGTCCGTCTCTAAACTTTCACAATCAGCAAACTGCAGCTGATAACGGAATTCAGTGCCCGCTACTATCGCTTGCGTGGCTTTGCCGGTATGCACCTGCACTCCCAACTCGGTAATTTTCTGGCTTAACATCTGGCCGCCGCCCTGATCCAGCTGCACAGCCATCAGTTGTGGCGCAAACTCCACTACATGAGTTTGTAAGCCGAGTTGCTTCAGCGCATTGGCCGCTTCCAACCCCAGCAAACCGCCCCCTATCACCACACCTACTTTGCTTACAGCTGCGCTTTGCGCTATCGCATCTAAATCCTGCAAAGTGCGGTACACCAGACAATGCGGTTGGTCATTCCCCGGAATAGGCGGTACAAAAGCATAAGAGCCTGTAGCTATCACCAGCTCGTCGTAATAAAACTGCCCACCCTGACTGGTCACCACCAACTGCTGATCACGGTTGATTTGCTCCACCCAACAATTTAATCGGTACTGTATATTAGCTGCCTGATAAGCCTCTTCTGTCGTCAACGCCAGTTGCTCTGCACTGGTGCCGCTGAAATAGCCGGATAAATGCACCCTGTCGTACGCCAGTTGAGCTTCACCACAAAGCACAGTAATTTGCGCGAATGGGTCTTTAGCGCGTAATTGATCAACAAAATGATGCCCCACCATACCGTTGCCGATCACCAGAATTTGTTTGGTCTGCTGCATATTTATGTCCTTAAGGCCTTTGGCGGCTGACTCGACAGCCAAATTTTGCCCATAAAAAAAGCCCAGGCCTGAACCACTTAAACAGTGATCAGAACCTAGGCTTCGTTGCCCGTGCACACTCAAAACTATGCACTTCAATTCAAATTGTGTCAGCCATAATTAGCACTGATGATGTATACGAAAATGAAGCACGAAGAATGCCAACACTATAATTCATTGATTTAAAATGAATTTAACCATTCATATTGCAATCTCACCTTCGCAAATTGCACAACATTGATGCAATGCAGCACCGGATTGAAGCAAAGCGGACAAAAAATCTGCTATGGTTGTAAGCACAGGACAAATAGGAGATGCACCTAAAGGTGGGGCGCAGGAAAAATGCTGGGCTACTGTAGGACTATAATCATGACTATCTAAATGCTACATTTTAGGCATATCTTAAGGTTAGCCCTCCAAAATTGTGAGAAAACACAAATATCAGGTTTTAACCGCACGTGAGAAATTTGAAGTGTTAACGTTGAATCCAATCAAGCCAGTTTATCTGACGACGAGTTAACCTATTCAGGCTTGGCATTATTTGAAAAAAAGCTGCTGCTTGACAGTTCAATATGCTGTGTCAATTTTTTTAACATAACATTATTAACGTATACTCAAAAAGCCTGCGGCTAAAGCGCTAACTGACTAAACATTACCTCTTATTAACTTACAATCTACCTCCTATCGACACCGTTTATTTTGTTTCTTTTGGTTATCCTTACCCAAAAAAAGCAAACTGTGTTTTTTTGAAAGCGCAGATAAAGTTTTCTAATTAACTAAGCACTGACTATGAGGCCTAGCATGCAACATACTCCCAAATCTGCGTCATTCAGTGATAACTTTCCAGAACAGCGCCTGCTAACAATTGTCTCTGCGCTGATCGATAACCCCTTCACCTCACTGCAGGAACTTGCTAAGTCAACTGGTGTTAGCGAAGCCATTTTGTGTGGTTTTTGCTCAGACCGGGATAATTTAATTGAACTGCTGTATGGCAGATCTTTAGAGCAACTCAATATGGCTATTGAAGTAGCACATCTGGATTCCGGAGTAATACACGAATCTTTTAAATCTCTTACTGAGGGTTTATTGAGAAATAAAGAGCTCCTTATTTTTCTAACGCACAGATTCGAATTAAATGAAGAAGT
>Ga0247725_1000229_pt1 | contig 56345 bp, 78 predicted proteins | sample OKSTACKMCFT3sol_FD_183021 | JGI IMG/M metagenome (GOLD analysis project Ga0247725, IMG submission 183021) | Subsurface sediment microbial communities from gas well in Oklahoma, United States - OK STACK MC-FT3-sol | ecosystem: Environmental > Terrestrial > Deep subsurface > Rock core/Sediment...
GCGGAATGTCAGAAACTGGAACCTGGACAATCAAGTCTGGTTGAATCCGGAACGGATTCGGCCAGAAGAATTAAAGCAAGTTGCGTAAGGTGACGCGACAACTACGTTGACAAACACCGCCATGTCCGTAATGCCGTTCAGTTAAGCTAAAAAAGGCCGCTTCGATGCATATCGGAGCGGCCTTTTTCCCAGCTGAGGCGCTGCTTTTTCTGTCCGAAGGCAGCTAAAACACGCTTAACTGAACACCATTACCGCCATGTCCGCCCCTTTTTGATAGCGGCGCGCAGCAGTTTTACGGTGTTTCCTGGTCCCATATCCATTTGCATAGCAAAGGCCTGCAAGATATTGCGCATATCCGATTTTCTCGCCGGCCTTGATCAATGCGGCCAGGACCGCCTCGGGATTCAAAAATTTTCCTTGATACCTGTTACGGATGATCGCCGCGGTAAGCAATGCGTGCTCATGATCGGATGCCTCCAGCTCGCGCACTACCTTGATGGGCGGTCTAGTATCGTCCTGCACGTACCGGTTATATGCATCGAGGGCCAAGTAATAGTCGTCTTTCATAGACAATGTTCTCTTTCTAATAGTCCGGCCGCTGATGGGCGATGGCTCGGCTGTGGGGCATCCAGTTTGTGGGCCGCGCTGATGGTTAGTAAAAAAATTTGCTCGCCCTGATATAGGAGAGCCACTTCTTGCTAGATCTACTGAACGCTGTCGGTCGCAGCTATTTCGACAGAATCAGGGGCCGCGAATGCGAACAAGTTCACATCGAGTTGTTCGACAGGTAGCGACTCGTCGCACCCCATGCTGAGATAGATGGTTGCAGTCGGACTAAGGGTACTGCGCAGGTGAGTGACCAGCGCCATCGCTTCCGTGACCGCCAGATCAGGTGCTCCACTTATTAGGGCAAGACAAACTGCTATGGCATCCCCCAGGCTACCTTTCTGCCTTTCGATTTGATCGATCGCGGTAGCGTAGGTGGCGTTCGCTGCCATAACGGTGTTGTCTTTGTGGATGGTTGAGCTGAAACCGTAAACGACGCACCCGCTCTTGCTTCGCTTAACTAAATCGCGCAGTCCACGCCAATCACAGCCGATCCACTGGGTCGCATGGGCTGGCATCAGAAGTGTGCGGGACAGGTGCCGCGCGGCCGCGGCGGCATCAGCGCAGTTAATATGAGAGATAGCGTCGAAGGCATCGAGCAGGACCGCGTCCAAGTTACCGTCGGGGGCGCGTTCGCAAAATGCGACACGGAGACCCGCTTCAGCATAGCGCGAGGACAGCTTGACTGCTCGGTTCAGTGACGCGTCATTGTCCAGCGTGCCTGACACGGCCATCAGCACGATCGCATCAGCCGGTTCGCCTTGCCCGCCCGGCTTCTTAATTGCTTCGACCTCTGGCGGGCCGTGGCGTCCGTCGGCTGCCAGCGCATATTTCAGCACGGCCGGACATGATTTCGCTTCGAGCTCGAACACGTGCATAGATGTGGCCGCTTAGCGCATTGGCGAGAAGTCGAAGTCCTTCACGAATGCGACGACTGCGTGTCCGCGAACCAGAAGGATGCTTTCGGTTTTCAACTGTGCGGCCAGCGCCTCGATAAAGCTCTCCTTGATGCGGTCGCGCTCGCAGAATTCGTAAAAGCTCGGCCAACGCATGGTCATGACGTCGAGCGACGCACGTCGCATATGGTTCGAAATCCTATCCGAGATCGCCTTGACTGGAACTGTCATTGTGTTATCCAAAGTGAGCTGTATGAAATTCTCTATAGTGAGAATACCATTTTTTAAGGAAATCGTATCGATTTTTTAAAGGCTGCCAATGGTGCTTCTATGGTGTGCTTGTCCCAGTCCTTTGTCAGCGTTGAGATGGCCGTACCGAAGCGTATTGTTGAAGAAAGCATCGTTCCCGTAGCGCCTCACCTTAGCCGCCAGCGCCAGCGTCGAGTCGAACTGCAACCACGCCATCCAGATCCCGTCACCATGGTGCTCCCGCAGGCCCAGTCCTGCCGAAAGAATGGAGCACCGCATGCACGAGCAGCACTTCACCCACGAACACGGCGCGCAGCTCGCGGCCGAGTCCCTGATCGCCACCCGCGTGGGCGGCACCGATGTGGTGCTGACCTACGACGAGCCGGCCGCGCCCGGCTACCGGGCTTACATCTCCGATCCTGATCACCGCGCCGTGCCGGCGAACCTCGAGACCGATGAAATGCGCATCGCCGTATTCCCGGCCGGCGCCGGCGAGCCGACGGTGTACCTGGCCGTGCGTGGGCGGGAAGGGCTGCTGGCCTGGCACAAGGAGAAAGTGGGATTCGACCTGGCGCGCCCGGAGCCGATGCCGATCGCCAAGCTGCTCGGCCTGGTCACGTCCAACGCAGTTCTGCAGGCGCTGCGGGCTGACGTCGCGCAGGAGCGGGAGAGCGACACGGCGCCGCGCGCTGCCTGAAGGGGAGCGCTACGTCGGCACCGGCGCGCTGGATTTCGCCGCGTACTTTTCGCGGCGCCTGCGACTGATGGCGTCCTTGTTATTCCAGTAGTACGCGGACGCCTTCGTGTTGATCTCTTTGCGGTGCCGGTCGTTGTAGGTGCGCATGTGCTCGAGCACCTTGTCCGGGTTGGCCTGCTTGTAGCACAGGACGTTGTTGATGATGCGCTCCCTGTTGTCCAGGTAGTACTGTTGCTTGCGCCGACGCTCTTTTTCCCGCTTCCACTCGTCGGCGCTGAGCAGCTGCATTGGCTCGGCCGCGCGCTTGCTGACAAGGGCGCGCTTGCGGCCCTGCGGTGCAGGTGTCTCGAGCCGGGCCAGGGCCGCGACGTAGAAGATCAGCTCGTTCTGCGCTGTCGCAGTGGCGAATTCGCCACTGGCTTTCATCATCTGCACCATGAGGGCGACCAGGGCGCCGACGGACGTCAAGGCTGCGCCCCGGCCAGAGGGCGGGATGGGCAGGCAGACGCGCAGCGTGTGGTTGAAGATCAGGGTGACGTTGGCGGCCGTGACGGTTGTATCGGCGGCGACCTGGTGGAAGAACTGGTTCCAGTCCAGCTTCGCATCGTTCATTGCGGTGCCCCGCTGGCGAGGGACGTGCCAACACGACATTTCGGTCGTCGACGCCGGCGCCGCGCGCGTGACCTCGAAGGCCACGCCGATGATCAGGGGAGCGGATACCGGAGGAATGAAGGCGTTGCGAGACATGGAGAAGGGCGAGAAAAGTTACCCAAGTTTATCACGCTGCCGGGTGCCGTGACTTCGCCGGGAGGAGAAAAATGCAATTAACGGTCGGTTTAGGCGCCACCGGCCGCGCCGCGTCATTCCCGCCGGACTTCCTGCCCTACCTGCCGGCTCGCTCGTCCCGGCACCAGCACCACCTCCACAGAAATGCAATTAACGGTTGGTCCGCTGACGTGGAATAGTGGCCGCCTCACCGGCCGCCGCTGTGCTGGCCGCCCCTCGCCGAGGACCTGGTCCCTGCCGAACCTGGTTCTGTCCGGATCGGGATATTGGGGGACGATGGATTGGGGAAGACATGGTTTTGGGGAGAACCATGTTTTTTACAAACCATGATCCGGGCGGGACCTGACCCCGGCGCGCGGGGGCTTTTTGGCTTGTCAGGAACAAGGGGTTGTATGGCACCAAGGCCGGGCAGATACATGGCTTGGCAGGATCCCGTGTCCTCGGCAAGTCGATACTGCCTGTTGTGCAGACTTATCCGACCGTTAATTGCATTTTCTGTATGCTGGTGCTGGCCGAGGATAGCCAGAAGAGGGGACGTGCTGCGCAAGTCCAGGAAGAGAAGGCGCGCGGCTTGCGGCGCTATGCGCAATGGTACGAAGAGCATGTCGGCGTGGTTGCAAATAATGCTTGCAAGCATGTGACGTAGTATCGCTATACTTCAGAACAATCCACCCCCAACCTGCCCTACTACCTATGAGCCTTATTCAAACGATTACCGACCATGTCCGCGGAACCTTCGGCCATCCAGTGCGCCTGCAGCGCATCCTGGGCGAGCGCCCAGAACTGAAGGCCGGCGTGCTGGCGCCGGAGAACAACATCGACATGGACCGGGTGCCGCGCTGGCACCAGATGGCTACCCGCCCAGGCCTCATTGGCCTGGCCGGCGGCCGCACGACAGGCGCCGAGCTGCGCGGCTGGCGCCGCGAAGGCACCCAGTACCGCAGCTTCACCGAGAGCTGCCCGGCCCTGGCCGAGCTCACCACCAAGTCGACCCTGAACACTTGGTTCTGCGACCTGCAGGACCTGCACGGGTTCGGCAATTCGAAATCCGACCTTAAGTCCCTGAGCTCGACCGACGAGATGGTCGAGAAAAACTCCCGCGAGATGATTGAAGACGTCTCCCTGGCCGGTCTGCACGCGAACCTGGCGCACCGCGACATCTGCGTCACTGGCGAACGCGCCGGCACCGATTACTTCGTGATGCACCAGTGGGACGGCCGCATGTACCTGGCCAACGATGGCGGCTCGCACCACCTGGCCGCGGCTAAGTACATCGCAGCCCGAATCGACGCCAAGGTGCCCCTGTACGCCCGACTGCACTACTACGCGGTCGACCGGCACGCCGTGGGGCTGCTGCGCAGCACCTATGACACCTATCTGGTCAAGATGGACCCGAATAACGCAGCGCCGTCGAACGAACTCTTCGAGGCCATGCAGTCCGGCGGCGTGACCTGGCTCTCGCACGAGCTGCCGGCGCCATACGAAGGTACCCGTGCAGTCTTCCTGCCGCGCGATAACGAGGTCTCCATGCGGGCGTCCCAGCTGTTCCGCGAGGCCGGCTTCGTCGACCTGGGCCAGCACCTGCAGGAAATCGCCGACCGTCCTATGCCGCCGCTAATGCTGCGCCAGCTGGGCTATCAGAACGGCATGGCATCCGACGAAGATGAAGGGGTGGACGAAAGCTCCCCGCCGCGCATGTAAAGGGCCACGCTGCGCCGGCGGCCGGCTACGGGTACCCGCGGCTGTGCAGTCGGTGCAGGAGCGCCTGGCCATCGGTGAATTCCGCCAGTGTCGTTCCAGTCAGGATGAAAATACGCCTGAAAACCGGGAACGGCACGATCGTGGCCAGGCGCGCTTCCAGATCTGCGAGCGCGCGCTGGCGTCGTAGAGCCAGTGCTGGCCAGCTGTCGTAGATGGTCAGCCAGAGCTCGTCGTGGTCCGCATAGTTCGGCTTGAGCGCGCTGGCCACCTTCTTTTCAACGAAGTGCACCATGGCATCCGTCCAGTTCCGCTCTACCGAATCGCCTTCCATCGGTGGCGGCATGCGGTCCTGCTCAACCTCTCTCTGGACCTGCTTCCCGTTCTTCCTGGGCTCACCAATGGTCGCAGCCCGGATGAAATGCATTTGGAGCGGCGGCGTCTCGACAGCAGCGTTATCACCATACTCGGCCCTTCGCAGCTCCTCCTCACGTGCCAGGATCTGCGCGCGGAAGTGCCGTTCCTGCATCAGGTTCTGGGGCACCGCCTCGGTGTGCTCGACGCCGATCGATCGAGGCCCGAGTTGCAGAGCAAAGTCTGGGCGCTCGCTCTTGGCCAGCTGCAGCGGGAAGTCCACCAGGCCGAGTGGCAAGGTGCCAAGTAGTCGCACGATCGAGTAGAACTCGCCGGCCGCGCGACGTCGCATCGGGTCAAGTGGATCGTCGACGATCAGCTGCGGTAAGCGCTGGTGCAGATCCTGGAACGTGTCGGCAGTAAGCAGCATGGCGAGGGCGCGGGAAAAGTGAGCACATGATAGAGCAGGTGGGAGCGAAATAGCCATCCGGGCTGCATAGGATGGAGCCTTTCCTTGTGAGACCGCGCATCTGCTCTCTAGAATGGCTATAAGACAGAACAGGAAAGCGAAAAATGATGCAAATCCTTAGCTCCGTGGCCGTGACCGATACCTCCAGCGCGCGCGAGTACCTGGTGGCTTGGATGATGGCCAAGTTCCCGACCGATCAGACCTATTCGGCGTACATCCGCACCGAGCTGGCCGGCGATTTCGCCTGGCAGCTGGCCCGCGCTCTTGCCGGCCAGGAGCAGGCCGCGGCCACCGAGGCGCAGCGCCGTCAGGGTGCGGCAGACCAAGCGCATGAGGCCTTAATTGCAGCCCTGGAAGCCGACGACCTCATGAGCAAGATGCCGCACTGGGGTGGGGTGCACATGGATATGGAATCGGAGATGCGCCGCATTCGTCACTCGCTCGACGTTTTCAAGGAGCTTTTTTCGAGTCTTTTGCCGCCGGCAGCAGCACCGGCACCAGCTGCTGACCAATAACGCTGAGCAGCACCAACTATCTACGGCCGCGCGAATGCGCGCCACGTCAACCTGAAGGGGACAACCATGAACGCACGATATATCGACGCCGAACGCAAGCTGGCTGTCGCACTGAACTGGACCGACACGGCCTACAACGGCCCCGCCGGCGATGCACACTGGCCAGCGGTGGGCGTCGCCCCAGGCGAGGCTTCGCGCCGCAGCATACCGGCCTGGGCGCGCTCCAATGACGAGTGCGTGAACCTGATGCTCGAGCACAGCTGCTTCGTGGTGAAGGAGGTGAGTGCGTCGACCGCGACGGTGATGGTCGCGCGCTGGGCCGGTGCGCAAGGCCTGCCAGAGAGCCTGTCCGTGCCCGTGGCGCAGCATGGGTCGGAGGCCGAGGCATTTCGCTACGCCGCAGTGCTGGGCGTGACCGCAAAGGTCGAGGCGGAAGCGCCGGCGCGCGAGCTCGACGCCATGATCGCAGCCTGAGCTGGCCGCACGGCACCAGGTGCATTACTATCAGGAAACGCTGTACGTTTCCAACTTAACAATGAAGAAGAGCTATGGGCATTTTCGGGTATGGAGTGATAGGGCTGTGCGTGGTTGCTTGGCTGATGACGTTCTTCGGACCGTTTTTCGCACGACAGAACAATAGTGTCCCTCAGGACACATCGGGCGACGACGATGATGATTCCTATCTCGATCCAGAAATCAACTCCGCAAACGGCCTTCCCATGATGTTCGGCGTCGACATCCACGGTAATCCCGATGGAGTTGACGATAGTCCGGTAAGCACCTTCACGGACACTGATGACTAAATAACTGGAATGTGTAAATATTCACTTGATGATTTGACGTACTTTACCGAGCATGGCATGCCGCGTGCAGCTATGCTTCGTGCGATGCAGGACCTCGGGATCGACGAGGATGCGGTCTACACTCTCTGGGCATCGGATTCGGCCCGCAATCGCGATGTCGTGCGCCTATACCGGGACTACGGGCGGGATTACGGCCTCCAGCTCGAACGCTACATCGACTCGGTGCTGGCAGTCCGCCCGATCGGACAAGACACTCGCGCTGGCGAGCCGAGATACTCGCTGGGTGAGCTGGCCTGGGTGCACGAAGTCGGGATGTTCCGGGACGATATGGCCCGCGATCTGCGCACGCTTAGCGCGCCTGCAGACGTCGCGCGCAAGGTGTCTCATACCGCAGGCGCCTGCGGTACAATCGTTCAAGTGTGGGCCGCACATGGCCAGCACCATGGTGACCTGATCCGATCGTACTTGGGAAAAGTCCTGAGCTCGTACCGACCCGGCTGGCCACATCCTGCGCCGCCGGCGCGCACCGAAGATCGGCAAGACGACGTGCTGGGCGAACGCGAGGCGCTCCGCGAATTCACATTCTCTCCGTAATACCCTACCGCTGGCCAGCGCCGTTGCCTTCGAACAGCTTCGCCAGCGGCGCATGAAAAGCCCTGTCACCCAGCCTCAACATGGCGTCGAACAGCGCCACGCTCAAGTGTGAGCAGCTGACCTGTGGCGACCATACCCGGCAAGATTCCTGTGCGGACCGCCCCCCGCCGCCAGCTCCTCTTCAAACCATGGTCCTGCGTGTTCTATTGCTTATTCATTCGAGGTCGCAGCCGAGCGTTTAGCGCTCGGTTCCAGCGATACGCTCGTACGCCCGGTGATCACCCAGCGCAGCGCATAAAACAGTGCAAAGAGCAGCGCCGGACCGAGCAGCGCCAGGCCGCCAAACACCTTTGCATGCAAAGCGGACTCGTCTCGATCCTGCTCGAGCCAGCTGAGAGACGGCGCGCTGGCGTACACACAAAAGCCGAGGTCGCCGGCAGCTCGGGCGCGGGCGCACTGCTCTTGTTGTAGCTCGTCATAACGCGGTAGCTCCTTGATCTGCTGCTGGTACTGCATGACCTGGTACCAGTGGACAACGGATGTCCCAGCGCTGCCAAGGAACAGAAGGGCCGCGCAGAACGCTGTGAGACGAAACAGGATGGATTGCATGACACCGGTCATCGAAGTGCGGATACACCGCGGAGACGGAAGTGTCGCCCATCATTGCCGGCTGTGCAACATACCGGCGCATTTGGATGTCGCTTCCTGAACGAAACCTGTGCGCTTCTTGCCCCGCTCAAAGCGCAGCGCGCACAGGAGCCGGGAGGTATCAAGTCGAAAGGGGAAAAGCGCCCCGCAGGGCGTTCAGCTCGCGCTGGAGGCAGTCAGCTTCGTAGACCAGAAGCTCGAGGTCGACAAGCGTGAACTCGACAGCTTCCAGCGTCACAGACGTGGCCCGGCTCAGCACGGTGCTGAGGGTGCCGCGACTCACATTTACGCCGAGCCGTCCGTGGGCTAACACATTACGACGTTCGCGCACCAGGTGCGCGCGTGCAAGCCATGCTGCATACGCCGCGCGCGCGTCAGCGCAAGCCTGACTTGCGGCATGCGACGTCAACAGCCCGAGCTTGGCGGCAAAGTTCATCCGCTCGATCCTACCGGTCCAGGCATCAAGATCCCTGCCGTCGTCGACCCATACCAGACAAAGGTCAGTCGCCGATTCGAGATTCGAGTAGGAGAACAGCAGGCGGCCCAGGAGCAGCGCAGCATCGTGTTCCAGTTGAGCCCGTGCGGCGACGATCTGCGTGCCGCTCCAATTGTTCGTGTCCAGCTCGGTCATTGCACGCGGTTCGCGACGTCGACTTGCAGCGAAGCCGCCAAGCGCTTGCCAAGCGCCTCCAGTTCGTCTCCCATGCGGGAAACTGCGAACCCCTTGCGCACGCCAACCCCGGACAAATGTGGGTACGCAAAGAGGTCGACCGGCGCCATGCCGGGAAATGCAGCGCGCCTGGACTGATCGAGCAGTGGGACGTAGGGGTCAAGCGGTACGCCTGCCAGGCGCGAGACGGCGTGGACCCCTTCTTTCCCATGCGCCAGGATCGCGGCCGGGCGGCAGATCGCGACCAGGGCGCGCAGGATCAGCAGCCCGGTCTCCAGCTGCGCCCGCCGTTCAGCCGGACGCAGCTCGCCCCAGCTCTCCGAAGGCAACGCACACGCGTTGGTGCGCAGAACGCCGGCTTCACGTAGTGGCGCTGCAAAGCGAGCGATACGAGCGGTAGTCTTGGTGGTCTTGCCGCCGCGCTGCGCGCGGTAAACTGCGTCAAAGCTGGTCGGGTCGCGCGTCAGTGCGTGCCAATACGCGTCGAAGGACGCGAACTCGTCTCGCAACGGCGTAGCGGGGTTGGTTCCGACGACTAGCACGCGCGCATTGCGCCAGCCGGTATCTGGCGTGAACGGACGCAAGTAGGGGCCGGACGCCGTTTCAGCAACCTGGCGCAGAAAGGCCTCGGCGCCTGTGGCGTCCAGGCGCGCCTCATCATTTGAGATCAATTAGCTGCTCCACATAGTCCTCCATACAGGCCGGGTGATAGCTGAGCACGTTTCAGAACTCCGCCCATTCGCCCAAGCATAATTGTCTGGTTTGTTGCCAGCACCTGAATACTCTAGCGGTCGTGGTGCCGGCGCGCAAGCCGCAGCGCACCGCACCCACGCGACCTCAAGGACTCTTCGATGGGACAAGCTGCGCAAGCGGCGCATGAAAAGCCCTGTCACCCAGCCTCAACATGGCGTCGAACAGCGCCACGCTCACGTGTGAGCGGCGGACCTGTGGCGGCCGCTTGTAGCCCGTCACCGCCCACTTCTTCTCGCGCGCCTCCTCAATACGGCGCTGGCAGTTACCAACGATGCTGTTGCCCGCGTACATGGCGGTGACGCCCTTGTCCTTCCGGAAGTCAGCCGCGGCCGCGGCGCCGTGCCAAATGAAGGCGTAAGCCTGACTGACGGAGTAGGTGGCCAGGGCATCATCGATCATCTGCAAGGTCTTCTCACCACCGGACACTGGAAGTCGCCGATCGTCTGCGCAAAAGCGTAGATACGCCAGGCATTCATGGCGCGCCACCTCCAGGGCCAGCTCAGGAGCTTGCCGGCGCCAGCTCGCGGGCCACTCGCGGCTCTGGCGTGCCTGCTCGAGCTCGCGGAGCAGCACCAGGGTGCTCTCGGGCAGCTCCCAGTACAGCTGATGCAAGGCGAAGGCAGTCACCCTGGCCGGCGCCTCCTCGATAGTGAAGGCGCTGGCCGGGCTCTGGCGGGAGATGCGCACCAGGCCGGCGCGCAGCAGCGCAAAAAGTGGCTGTAGGAGCTCCTGCGTCGGCGCGAATGGTCTCTCGCTCTGGCTAAATGGGGGCAGCACCACGGAATCCTCTGTAGCACCACACGCCTGGCGCAGCGCCAACAGGTAGATGGCGTCTATCAGGCGCAGATCCGCGATCGTGCCCGGCGGCTCGGCCTGGGCGAGATTGTCGATTGCATGGCCAATGATCAGGCTTGCGCGATCGTCGGGCGCAACCAGCAGCAGCTGGTTCGCGCGTGCTGCCGAGTGGTGCGGTCGCAGGGCGAGGCAGGCGTCGTAGGCCTCCAGCGCCAGGCCTTTCTCCCCTATGTACTGACACGAAAGCCCATAGTCGAACCAGAGCACCGGTGTCGGCTCTGCTCCGGCAGCACGAAAGGCGCTCACGATCGCCACCATCGTCGCGTGAAAGCGCGTGTACAGGCCGTGCTGGAGCAGGGCGCTGCGTGAGTACGCCATGGCGATCTCATGGAAGTGCTGGCATGCATGGCGGTTCTGGTCCTGGTCTTGGGCTTGATCCATCGCGGCCGCGAACAGGGCCTTGGTCATGCCTTCGGCAAAATGGTCGACCACCATCTCGTCGTCGTATGGCGCCTCGTCGAACATCGAACCGTCATCCAGGCGGGCCGAGACGCGATGCTCACGGGCGCGGGCCAGCTCGAAGAGGGCGAATGCGCGCCCGGCACCCTCGAAGTCGCCTACCTCCATCCGTGTCCACGCGACGTGGCGCTGGATCGCCGGGTGGGCGCTATCCATGCCGGCCGACAGGATCAGGGCCGTGCGCTCGTCCGGCTGCAGGCCGGCGCCAGCGCCGCCTTCGGTCGCGAAGAGCAGTTGCAGGATCGCCAGCACGTCCGGCTTTTTCACTGCCGCCAAAATTGGCTCGCGCAGTCGGATCACGTCCGCACGCGGTCGGTAATGCACGAGCTGCGAGCCAATGTGGAGGTGGAGGGCGCCCTGGTCCAGGAACGGGCCGCCCTCGACCAGGGACATGGTCCCGCCGCGGCAGATGAGCTCGACCAGGTCGTCGGCTGCGGCGCGGATCGCGCGCTGGTCTCCGGCCTCAACAGCCACCGCCAACAGTCCCTTGGCGGCGCGCAGTGCCAGCGTGCAGTCCTCTGGGGCGTCGGCGCCGAGCGCCGCGGCCAGGCTTCGGTAGATTGACGCGGCGACATCCAGTAGGCCTGCCGCCACGTGCAGGTCGGCCTCGACCAGGGCCAGCGGCACCTGCTCCTCGAGTGGGCTGCCGGCCGCCAGGCGCTGGAACAGCGCCAGCGCCAGCTCGCGGCGTCCGATATCGCTGACGATCTCCACGCCCTGCCATAGATCCTCGGGGGTGGCATCAGGGGCATCGGTCAGCTCGCTCACCAGCTGCTGCAGCTGCTCGTCGCCAAGCCCGGCCGACCACACCGCCCGGACGTACCTGCGCCGCAGGCCGGCTTCGAGCGGGTATCGATCGCGGCCACTGCGCAGCTGCTCAAGGCGTAGCGCCTGGTCGATTAGATGGGCCTCGGCGAGCTCGTACACGCGCGGGGCCGGGTCGGGCAGGGCCAGCAGCATGCGCACCAGGCCATCGAGCTCCACGTCCTTCTCGCCGTTCCTGTCGTTGAGCGCGGCCACGCACTCGGTCAGCGCCAGGAGGGGCAGGGCCTCTCCACGCCGCGGCGCGTCGGCGAGATAGCGGGCGCCTGCAGCCCACTTCTCCAGCTTCCAGCAGCACCATCCCATCTTGCTTCGGATGCGCCAGGACGACGCCCTCGTCGCTTTGTATAGCGCCAGCGCATCCGCATGCCGCGCCTCAGCCAGGGCGACGTCGCCGTCGATCTCCAGCACCACGCGCGAGGGAACGTCAGGAGTAGGATCGGGGGCTTGGTACGCGGGGCTGAGAACGACGGAGAGAGGGGCTGGTTCGTGGCTGGCTGGGTTCATGGGTCATGTTGCTGCGGCGCGGCCCGGTTCGCCACGCCGCTATACTACAGGGTGCGACAGCGGTCGTCGCATCGATCGAGAGGTGGATTCAAAGAGAGCCGCGCACCTGCTCAAGGCCTGGATTGATTTCGAACCCTGGGAAAGTGCGGAACAGCTCAGCGCTGGGGCGAATATAGTCCAGGACGTTTTCGGTCGTCATCCAGCGGCGCCCGAGACGCTCGGCCACGAGTGCAGCCTTGTGAGTACCCGCGAACATGTCCACCACCAGCTGGCCGACCTCGGTCAGGAACCGGATGAAGAAGCTCGGGATCGAGCTCGGGAATGGCGCGCCGTGGGTCGTGAATCCCAGCTCGCGCGCGTGCCGGCGATGCGCGGCCGAGTCGGCGCACTGGTGGCCCAGAGACAGGACGTTGCGCGGGATGGCGCCGGCGGTAGGGCTGCCGAAGCTGCCGTGCTTGATGCGGTGGGCGCCGTCGCTGAAAATGCCTTCGCGCTGCTCGCCGCCGCGCGCGATCAGGGCCGCATGGCGCGCGGTGTGGGGCTGGAGCACGCGCTGATTGTTTGCATTGACGCGAAGGGGGTCAGCCGCGAACCAGTAGATCGGCTCATACGCGACATTGACCTGTACCCGCTCCTTGGATGCCCACTGGATGGGTCCTGGTGGTTTCGAGGCGTTGTGCCAGACGAAGCGGTCCATCAAGTGCAGCCCCAGGCGGTCGCAGATCGCAAGCACCAGGCGCTCGTTATACGTGGAGCGCGCGGGGCTTCGGTTCATGAAAATATCCTGGCTGACGTTCAACACGACCGACCCTTCAGGGGCCAGGTTTTTGACGACCGGCTCCAGCGAACGCACCACGAAGTCGACATATTCCTGCTGGTTCACGTTCCCATAGGCGCGGGCGCAACGCAGAGGGTAGGGTGGAGACGAGATCGCGAGCATGACCGGCTCGCTGGAGTGGGGGAAAACAGATTGGTTCGAGCCCCAGATCGCCACGCCCAAGTTCGTCGAGAACGCCACCATCTTTACGCCACCCAGGCTCTTCGACAGCTTGCGGCCAGCACCTTCGGTCAGCCGCCAGACGCCGCGGGCGTCGGGCACCTTCTCGATCACGCCGGCCGCGCGCAGATCCTGCTGGAACCAGCGCACAGCCCGCTTGATTGGGCTGCGCTGCGTCCCTGCCTTGCCGACCGGGATCGTCGCTTCCATGTCCTTGATGTCGATGCCGGCGCGCTCGGCCACTGCACGGTAGAGAGCTTCATTTGTAAGGACGCCATCGCTGGCGCTGGTATAGGCGCTCGTGACGTGGTTGAAAAGGTCCATCTGTTTCATGTGATCTGTCGCTGCTTGATGTCGATCACCCTATTTTAGGGAGCTGGACCCAAGTCTCACAAGGAAAGCTGTGACGTTTTATGACAACAGCGCGAGACCGTTGCATCGGCGGATCTCGCCCAGGGCCGCGTCGACATCGATCTCCAGTGCCAGGAAAGACGGCGCGCCCGGAGAATCGGTCACGGCGCCGGCGCCGGCGCCGCCACATCCTCGACATCAGGTTGCGCGTCGTCGCGACTGGCCACGTACCCGAGATTGACCTGCACGGCCGTCGCCTCGTCGGCAACGGCGAAGCAGCCAGACAGCCGGTACTGATCGCTGGCGCTAACGCCCGCCTCCGTGAACACGCGCCGCCAGGTGGAAGCAACCGTCTTCACTTCCTCCACCACCTTCTTCGCCTCATCCGGCCGCAGGAAGAACCTGCCGCACTGGGAGAGGGCATTCTCGACCGTGCTCGCAGCGCCAAAGGCGCCCACGCCGATGCTTTGAGCGCGGGTAGGTGCTTCCAGGTGCGGGCAGATATCGAAAGCCGGGGAAAGCCGGAAAACGCCTCGCTCCTTCATCAAAAGCGCGTGATTGCGCAAGTGGTCGTCCACGTTGCCGACCATGATGTTGAGCACCATGCGCCGGAACAGCTCATGCGCATCGGCTGGTGCTGCGTCGTTGCGCGGACGAAGCGCCTCGGCGATCGCCGCGTATGAAAACGACGTCTTGTACTCGCGAAGGTCTGGGCTCAGGGGGCGCGGCCGCAGGATGCTATGCGCACTCAAGTAGTGGATCCGCTGGCCATCTTCCGTCCGGTCAAATCGCTCAACCAGTAGGACGGATTTTCCGGCGATATTTACTAACTCGAACGATGGCACGCAGATCCCGGCCTGGTGAGCGAGTTGGAGAGTCGCAAATTCCGCAGCAGGGACATCGAAGACGTCGTCCGGTCGACTGAATTTAGCGATGTGCTCGACATTGTCGTGCATGACGATCGTCTTGGGCCGCAGGCCGCCGAGGTCACTTCCTGGGAACAGCAGGTTGACTGTCTCGGCATCTAAATCCGGGTCGGGATGGGTGAGATAGCGGTCCAGGGCGCTGAGCAGCCGTGCCGACAGATCCGCAGATCTGCACGGCACGTCGCCGAGTTGCGGTGGCGCGTCGGCGCTCGGGGCAAAAGCGAGGCAGCCCGAGCCGAAGTGCTTTGACTGTAGAAACCACTCGACCGCGTTCTCCGGCAGAGGCTTCTGGGCTCGACGTAGGAGGCGAGCGGTAAGCCTGGCCCCCCATGCATTCGGGCCAGCATCGGACAGCACGCCATAGGTGTTGTCGGGCTGACGCGGCAGCGGGATTTCCTTGTCCTGCAGTGGCAGGTGGCGAGGATCGAGGCTGAAGGCTTCAGGCCGCGCCAGATAGCGCCTGCCATATGCAAAGCGCCCATCGCCGTCAGCTTTCAAGCCAAAGGACGCCACCGGAATCGGCGCAGCTGGCGTCGAGCAGTCGAACACGACCATCGTTGTCTGGGGCATCAGAAGTCCCTCTCGAGCGGCGCCGCATCGTCGGTCGCGCGCGGCCGTGTGGTCAGCTCCGGATTCCCGACAAGGAGCTCGATATCCGCCAGCTCGCCCAAAGCCTCGAGCACGGTCAGGACGACGCCGATCGACACTGCTGGGTCGCCCCGCTCAAGTCGAGCAAGCGTTTGCCGGTGAATTCGGCTCGACATTTCCAGATCGGCGAGCGTGCGTCCTTGCGCCTTCCGCGCACGGCGAAGCCGCTCGCCGAAACGTTTCCCCGCGTCGAGTGCGGGCTGGGAATGAAATTGAGCGGAGCGGGACATAAATATAGTCGTTGGATGCGAGATACCATCATACCGCTATTGCCGCCCACTGGCATGATAAGTCGCCTATATGCGACATTTCAGGCGCTGAGACGCATATATGCGACATTATTTACCGCTTTCGAAGTTGAATCAGCAAATACCCCATTCAATTTCGCTGACGGAGCCCATACTCCCTGCCGGCGCCAGCAGAACGGGGCTGTGACGTTCTATAGTCACGTTGTAGAATTGTCGGTCCTCTAGTCTCCGGCGCTTCCGATGACCACGTCCGCTCCACCCCCCATTTATGCGACTGCGGTATTCGCCCAGAACAAGCCTGGCGCACTGCTCAGTATTCCTCCCCTTGCTGCGGCGACCACTTTCTATGTAGACGCGGGACGTGTGCGCACCGCGGACGGCCGCGAGCTGCTCATTTTGGATGTCGAGGCGCGCGCCAGAGTGGCTGACGCACTGGTCCGTGACCTGGCAAGCGTGTTCGTGGTCGAGACAGGACCGCTGGGCTTCGTCCGCGATTACCCAATCGAGCCGGCGCGGTCGCTATGAGCGAACAGCTCAGCCGTCTACAAGCATTTCTGGCTGACGCGGGCGACCTGGAGGTCGTCGCGCCGCCAGCGGACGTCCGCCTAGACTACTTCGCGCGTTTCGCCCGCCTGGCCGGCGCTGCGCTCGTGGCCACCCAGGTCGCTGCAGTTGCGGCGCCATCGCCCGCGCGCGCGGCGGTTCCAACACCGTCAGTGTCATCGGCCGCCTTGTCCAGCGAGAATTCCGTGGCCGCCGAGAAGACGCGCATCGTAGCTGCCATGCGGTCGGTGCAGGACCTGTCCGCTCGCTACCTGTCCGCCGGCCGCTCGCCGACGTCCGCGCGCATCGTGATGATCGACCCGGAGAAGCTGCCCGACGAAGGCCCGCTCGCTTTCATTGAGCCTGGTGAGGTGTGCAGGATCGAGGGCATCCGGACCGACTATTCTCGTACCGACCCGCGCCTGGCCGTGATGGCTGATACTCCGGCAACGCGCGCCTTCGTCCTGATCCACGAGAGCATGCACTGCCGCCTGGGGCCTGCGCTGATGAATCATGTAGCCCAGTCGACCGCGCCGATGGCCTACGAGTTCGCCGTCAGGTTCAACGAGTCTTCCGCTGATGCCTATGCGGTCCTGACCCTGGCGCGTAAGGACGGCATCCCGGCCGCCCTGGCGGTGCTCGACCGGGTCACCGCGGTTCGCGAGGCAGAGATGTTGCTGCCCGAGTCGGAGGGGCACCACGACTCCCGCGACACGCTGCGGCGCGTCCGCGCCGTGCTCGAGCACACGCCAGAGCGGCTGGATTCGGATGACGCCGCGTTTTCGCTGGCGATCACCGAGGCGCTGGCCGGCGCCAGCACTGCGCTCGAGCGCGCGGAGCCGAAGGAGTATCGCGTCTACCTGCAAAGCGCGGACTATGCCGCCGACATGCAGCGCTTCCATGGAACGGTAGAGGAGATGGCGCGCGGGTACCTGGAAGGGGCGCACGGACTCGGCGCGCCGAAGGTCATACTCAACAACCTCTTCATGGCGCCAAGGGCGCCGGCGCGGATGTCGCCCTGGGGCTTGCTGGCCAAGCTGCGGCCGGCGGAGCATGGCTTCACCGCTGCCACGCTGCGCAAGGACGTCGAGGAAATCACTCGAAGCTTGGCGCGTGACGTGGCCGCCAGCGCCACAAGCAAGCATGCGATCGCGGATAATGACGGCCCAGCGCCAGTGCATGCTTCCCTCGCCGGATCGCCGGAGCGGCATGCTGTCTCGATAGGCCGACTGCGCTCCCGCCTTGACGGTGTCTACTCAGGCGTGTTGCACTCAACCGGCGCCAGCGAGCTGACCGATCCGGCCGCAGACCATGAGAATCTTGACCGCCCCGGCCTGTAGCCGCGCGCGGCCCGAACATCAACCTTGAAATTGCCAATGACCGACACCCCGAACCCGAAATTCCGAGCCATCTCCGTCGGCGAGCCGTCGCCGTTTCCAGCCCTTCCGCCTGGCCAGCTGACGGTGGCGATGACGCTGGCGCACCCGATCCCCATTGTGATCGTCAGCCTGCCCGAGGTCACGGACGACGACATCGCCTGCATCAAGTCTCCGCCCGAGGCGGTGGCCCTGCGACGCTCGGCCGCCATGCCTGCCGGCGCACTCCTGATCCAGCTGAAGGTGAACGACACCCAGGTATGGCCGATCTGCGTGCCGTTCCTCGACGCGGCGCCAATCATGCGCACCTGGGCCGCCCACGAGGCCGACACCAATGATCTGCTGATGGTCCTGGTCGACGCCGACACGCGGATTGTCCGCGCCCAGCGGACGATCGGCATGCCGCCGCGCCTGCTGGAGATGGCGCGCCAGGGAATTCAGCGCGCCGAGCGGATCGACGAGCGCGCGGCCGTGGAGGAGCTTGGGAGGCTAAGCGACCTCGAGGTTTGGAACCAGGCCACGCGCTGGAAAGACACGGGCGAGGGCGTATTCACGATGGTGGCTGAAGCCCCGGTCCAACCTTGACCAGGCGAGGACTAGCCAATGCGTCTCTGGAACTTGATCCGCACTGCGTCGCCCACGGCGAATTGGCTGGCGACCCTTTCGTTACTCCTTCTCGTCGTAAAGATATTTGGGCTCAACCGCATTCCGAGCACGATCGAGGGAGTCTATGAATTGGGGGTGATCTTCGAGGCTATCCTGGCCTCAGTCATCGCCAGCTACGTGTTCTATCTGATCGTCGTGCACATCCAGGAACGATCCGATCGTGATGCGCTGCAGCCCTATATTGCGAAGCAGGCGCAGCGGATCGTGCGCGAATGCGTTTCGCAGCTGGGGCACATTGCAACGGAATCAGGTGTGGTGCTGTCATTCGACAGGCTTACTGAATCCGATGTAAAAGCCGCTCTTACAAAGATCGACCCGAACGGAGAGGCGCCTCTGGTTGCTCGCACTGCGTCAGGAATTGTTTATACGACGTGGCTCAGGTATTTCGCGTTTCACAACGAACGCACAGCAGTGTCGATTCAGAAGCTTTTAGCCCAACTACGATTCCTCGATGCCGATCTTGTTCGTTTGGTTATGGACGTAGACGACTGCAGCCACTTCACGGTTATAAGTCATCTCTCTAACCAGCAGCTGAACAATAAGGACATGAGCACATTTAGCGACGGGTTTTACGAATACTGTCAGACGTGCCAGCGCCTGCATGCATACCTCATCGCAATTGGAATGAGTACAAAGTAGTCTCGGGTCAGCCGATCGCCTGATCGGCTGTCGCCTTTGCTCACATCGCTGGGCCGTCGATGCGCTCCTGACCATCCAGCTCGTCGACTTCTTCCGCGGCAGCGCCCAGTCCAGCACCCAGGCCGGCCAAGCGCTCCTGGTGCTCCGTGCGCAGCATGAGACACGCTGCCTGCTCCGCCTCCGCCTTCGCGGCCTTCAGGGTGGTCGGGCAAGTGCCCATCAGGGTACCGAAGCGGCTTCCTGACTTCCACACCGACTGTAACTTGCGCACGCCGTCGAAGAGTTCCCACTTCCGGCCGTGGTCGTGCGGGCAGGGCCGCCACTCGAAGGCCGTGAAGGGCGCGGACGAGCACACCTCGGCAGCCAGCATGCGCACCGACGCCACCAGGTCGTTAGGATCGACGCCTCGCTGCTCCATGACGCCGTCTTTACCGAACGCCCGATCCGTCTCCCAGTAGGTCGCGCTCTTCGCACTACCGCAGGCACGGATCGACTCCACCGTGGTGCGATAGACGACGCTGTCGTCCTTCATGGCCGAGCGATAGTTGATGGCGTGGAGGAAGCTGATCATCTTCGTGCCCTCAGCGCTATATTGCGGCCGCACCGCCAGCAGCGCGTTCCCGGCCATGAGCGTGGGGTTCGTGTTCAGCACGTACCCGTTGGGCAGGTGGTGCTGCAGCGCTTCGATCAGCAGCTCGCGCACCAGGTCAGCGCGCGCGGAAGAAATGGCCTTGTACTCGGCTGGGGAGAGATTACGGTCGAACATGGGGGTGCTCCTGGATGACAATTCCAGAAGCCTACCGGAGCCGGATCGGCGTGGTTGCAGCCCTCTGGCCTCGGTGCCCGACGACGCCCGGATCGTTGCGAGACGCCTGGTCGACCACCGATAATGACTGGACAACATACAACGTAGAAAGGAACACGATGGATGGCGACCACCAGCACGTCCTGCCCAGTGAGGTGCCGGAGAAAATCATGCAGCGCCTGGCGGAACCGCATTCGAAGGAGCGGCCGAGGATTCCCTTTGCTTGGATGATCAGCTATTCGGCCGAGGGCGCGCTCCAGAACATCCGATACTTCGAAAACGGAGTCCGTCACTGCCAGCTGGAATTCCCGATCCGGGTGTTCTTCAGCACGTGGACCGCCGCCATCGTCGTGACCTTCGTGCCGCTGCAGGCGATCAGGGAGCCTCATGTCCTGGAGTGGTTCACAACGTTCTATGAGGTGTCCGTGTCGGAGGCGAAAGAGCGCTTGGTCAAATTCCCCGATTTTCCCTATGACGGCCAGAATTCCGACACGTTCCGCGCCAGCGTGTTCGAGCGCGGCGGCCCACAGACCCTCATCGACGAAGCTCGTGCGCTTCTGGCCAGCAAAGGCATCGATATCCCGTCTAAGTGGTGATCGACAGCTAAACAGCGCCGGTCACGGGGCAGGGCGATCCCCAGCTGGCTCTTCGCGGTCATCTTCTCCACCCTGGGCGCGCACCGGCACCGCCAAGGCCCGGCCATAGACCGCGCGCAGACTGTGTGCAGCGCTGGCAATAGCTGCACCAGGTGGTTGAGACGCCGCCGCCGGCGCAGGCACGAAAGTCGCCTCCCCACGCAGCACCGCAGGGATCTGGTCCGCGAGCTCCGGCGCCATGTGCATCTTGGCCAGACACTGCGCCAGGTAGGCGCGGTCACTGACCATCTCCACGGCGCCCTGGTAGGCGCGCTCCGCCGACGCGCCGTAGGCATTGCGCACCTTTTCCCATGCGGCTTCGGGTACTGCGCCCCAGTGGCCGACCATCATGGACAGGTCGATGATGTCGCGGCTGGCCACGGCCTTGTCACGGTAGCGGTCTGCGTTGGCCAGCAGCTTTTCGGCGTACATATCGACGCGAGAAAGGGTGGGCACGCCAGTGCGCGGATCGAGCGCGCCCTCGATCTGGATGCGGCCCTCGCTTACTACCTCGAACTTCACCGGCACATCGTCGATGCGGATGTAGGTACGAATGCCGTAGCGATCGGCGCGCACCTCGCGCACGAGCTCCACGGGCTGCGAGAACATGGCGCCGAGGGTGGCGCTGTCGACCGTGTTGCGCAGCTCGCGGTAACCGTCCTGGGACGCGCACAGGAAATCGATGTCGACCGACTCCCTGTATTCGTCCAGCGCCAGGACGATGGCGGTGCCGCCGCCGAAGAAGCACCCGTTCTGCGCCAGGAAATCGGCATCAAGCGCGGACAGGATGCGCTGAATGCGGTTGTGATGGTCCCGCTTATACATTCATGACTCCACCTCCGTACACCTGCGTCAGGCCTTCGATCAGCTCGAGCTCGGCCGCGCCAAGCTTCTCCTGGTCGACCATGCGCCAGTTGGCCTCGTAGAGGGCGAACGCTTCCTCGCCGGTGATCACGTCGGTCGGCTTGCGGCTCCACGCGAGCAGCGCCAGCTGCGGGTAATCGCCGATGAGGAGGGTGCCAGGTGGGGTCTTCATGGTGCGATTATCGTTCTTCCCGGTGCGATGTCAATCAGGTCAGCGGTGCCGGTCACATCCGGGGCGCCGTATCCGTGTCGGTATCGTCGTCATCATCCTGCGTCGGCGCCGACTCCAGCGGGCGCCCGTACCGCCCGTATCCCATTTGTTCGTCGGTCAGCCAGAACTTGGCACGCGTAATCGCTTCAAGCTGCTGCTCGTTTGTAATCCTGCGCGTGATGTTGGAGAAGGATGCAAATTCGCACCATTCACGCTCAAGGTGCCCAGGGATATCGCTGTGGCCGATTACCAGGTTGTTGCTTTCCCGAAGCGGCGCTTTCTCCTGCAGGTCGTTGAACGCGTCCTTCTTGGCCCTCCACTCGCTGTCCGGGATCTCGCACGCGGCCACGATGGCGTCGAGCAGGGCCTTGTTGGAAGGATAGTCGTTGCGCTGGATGAGGCGGGTCAGCAGGAAGGTCTGGAAGCGGTGCTTGTTCATGTTGTGGCTGGCTGAAATGTAAACAATGCGACCAGCATAGCGACGTGCTCTATCCGTGGTTGCAAAGCAGGGCGGCCGCCTGCAACCACGCTCCGGTGCCGGCGCTACCCTCGAGCGTCCGCTCCACCTGTTCACGCCCATGCCAACGCTCTACCACGTCACCCCAGCAACCAATCTCCCACGCATCCTCGACGTCGGCCTGCAGCCGCAGATCGGACCACGCAGCGCCACCGACCTTGCCGCGGTCGAAGACGCACTGGTGAAATGGCTCGGGGACTGCTTGAACGGCCAGGCACTGCAACTATCGCGAGTAAATAGGCTACTTGACTCATTTTCCCATTGTTACTTAGGTGCGGTGAATGGCTGGCCGCGCAACGTCATGACCAGGTTCGCCAGCTCGATCTCAAGTTGCACCAGGGCGGCCTTGTAGTCCTCGTGGTGCTCTCCGCGATCAAGCGCGGTGGAGGTCAAACCCCAGATGCGGTGCAGGAACTTCAGGACCTCATCAACGGTCTTGAGGGTCGCGACCGGAGTGCTCGCAGCAAGTGCCGCAGCTTCGTCCGTTTGCGGTGTCCCGAAAACGGAAAGGCGGGTATGAAACGCACGCGGGAAATCGTACTTCCGCAAGTCGCTAAGAAGCGACTCCGGGTCTAGGCGATCGCTCATTTAACGCGGCGATACTCCATGGATCCACCCATCGTTGGCATGAGCAAGGTATCAGTGTCCTTGACATAGCTGACCTTGGAAGTGCCAAAGCCGGTAGACACCTCGAGCATGCCGTCTTTATAGACTGCCGGCACGACGTCGGTGTCGAACTCTCCACGCTTGAACATGGAAGGCTCAGTAACCTTGAGCACGAAGTTGTCCCCGTTACGTTCGACCGCAACTGTACGATTTTTGTGTTCCTTGGCCTCCCAGTTGCCGACATATTCGCTACCTTGGTTGCCGCAAGCTGAGAGCACTGCAGCGACCGCGGCGTAGGCAAAAACTTTGATGAATGTTTTCATAGTGTTTCCAGTATCCCGGCATCCGGCCAGTACGGGGGCTTGTGCCCTGACAGTCAGCGGTAGCTTTCTGATCGATTCAGGAACGCTGATGTAGTGCGCGTGCGATTTTTTGATCTGTCTTGTACTGGCTTAGTGCGTATACTGCCCAGATGGTTGCGGGGATCCAGCCGATTAAGGTGCATTGGAGAATCAAGCAGATGACCCCGGCAAATGGGCGCCCAATGGTGAAGAAGGTCAGCCATGGGAGGATCAGCGAAATAATAAGACGCATTTGTTTTCTCTTTCAGTGCCCCTGTCTACGCGAGGCGCCGTTTGGGCTCAGGCCCATCTTCTTAAGGGCGACAGTTCCCGCCGTTTTGTTCAGTGCTGTCCGCAGACCTAGATGGCCCACTTGTCGCACAGCTGCGCGATGCGTTGTTCGTTACGGCTACGCTGTTCGTAAGCCTCCGGCGCCGGCGTGATCGGCTTGCCGGACAGCTGGGACGCTGCCAGAGTCGCGTCGAAGTTCTCCACCTTGCGCACCAGGTCGAGCAGCTCGCGCAGGTCGGGTTGGAGTTCGTTCAGCATATGGGGGCTCCCTTCTTACTGGCAGCTTCGCGCTTTTCGCGCACCGAATCCCCTACCTTCAGGTTCTTCAGCCATTCCTCCCGATCGAAGTCTGCCATGTCGTTTTCCGGTCATTCAGTGACGTTGACGGTGACCCAGTAGCTCGGCCACGCGGCCGAGGAACGAACAGACGGCAGAGTCGCTTCGTCCAGTTGCTCGATGATGCGGTCGGGAAGCGCGTCCTTGGTGACGCCCATCTCATCCAACTCGGCCTGGGTGACCTCGATCTTAATTTCCATGTTCATTTCCATCGGCTGGCAGCCGGCCAGGTGCGGGCGCCAAAGCGCGGTTTTTCCTTGGGATGTTCAACTGGACCACATGCCGAGTGCGAGAGGCAATCCGATGACGTATGCCGTCAATGTGCCGGCGTCGGCCGGGATCGGGGCGCCCCTACGGGCGCCTAGTTTTCCTTCCTGCTCAGGCCGCAGCCAGCTTAGCGATTTCAGCCTGCAGCAACGCGATCTGTCGCTTCCGCTCGGCGACGCCTGCAGCGCGCAGCTTTTCCAGGGCAGCGACCTGCGTTGCGGCTGGCTTCCTCCAACCAGGTGCCGTGTAGCCGGACTCCGACTGGACGAGGTTCCCCAGGCTGACGCCGTTCAGCGAGACCTTCTGGAACCGCGTCCCGTTTGGGTAAGTGTCGTCGGTGAAGTCGAACTTCCTCATGCATTATCCTTCGGGCTCTTGAGGCCGGCGCGAACGCCGGTCTTTCCGTCCTATTCAGCAATCCAGGTGGTGTCATGGACGATGCGCGGCGTCAGGACTTTGCGCTGACGATGGTTGCACCAGAAGCATGTCCGAGTGTCGCCTTGAGTCTGGAAGCGGTCGCCGAGGAAATGCTCTTGGTGGCTCGGATCAATCGCGCAGCGGCCGAGCTCCAAGTAGCGGTCCCAGAAGTCTTCAACCAGTTCCAGACCGTCGGTGACTCCAGGGTAAGCGGCGCGATCTGCCTTGCTTCCGTTGCAGAGGACGGCGATCAAGCGACTCCCCGTGAAAAAATCGTCGTCAATGAAGCCAAGCAGCAAAGTTCCGGCACCGAACCATTTCGCAGCTTTCGTATCCGGCTTCACCGCATAGACCGCATCAAGCAGCCCGCCATCACGGAAGAACACACCTCGGGCGCTCAGGTACTTGTGAAGGTTTGGCGAAAACGAAGCCGCTTTGTTCGGCGCGATATCTGCCGCGCGGAGCGTCGGGTGTCCGATGATGCGAGTTTTAGTGTCCATGTACGTCCTCCGTGGACGGCACCGTGCCGACCGTTTCAATGCCAAAGCCAGCTCGTGGCTGGTATCAGAGTAGCTGCGATTCTTCCGTTTGGTTAGCGCGACAGCGTTGCGGCAATCAGCGTACCGCCCGTACCTTGCGAGTCACCGATTTTTCTAAGCTTCATCTCGGCCTAGATGTGATTACATGGTAATCACATGCGCCAATGTTGTCAAGGAGAATGTTATCACACGTAGCCACGCCAGAGCACCGATGCAAACATCGCTTCGAGCCTTTTTTAGGGAGCTGCGCATAAGAAGCATTGCGCAGCTTTACCCCCATCGATTCAGCGACGCTTCAGCATCCTGGGGCGTCGAAGTCGTCGAACATGTCATCCACAAATTCTGCTTCGGCGGCCTCGGCCTCGCCGCGACGACGAGATTCTTCCGCACCGGTGTCTGCGAACGAGTGGGCGCATGCCGGCGCCTGGTGAGGGTAGGGCGCCGGTCTCGGCGAGAGGACGGTCCCAGGTCGAACAGGGCGGGGCGCGGATGCGGCCGAAACCTTCCCGCCGAAGCTTGAGAAAAATGACTGGGCCTGCTCTCCGAGAGCCGACATCGGCTTGGCGACTTGGGGATCGGCCGGCTCTGGATTCGCCGGCGGCTGGGTGTTACCGAACATGGATCTCTCCTCAACGTTGGGTGCGCGCCCCAGGAAGGGAGCGTCTAGACGTGAGGAGTGTGGACGATCCACTGGGTCGTGGTTGCAAACGCGGCGGTTATCGCCGCCTGCCGCACACACCCCGCCATCACTTGGCATCGTCAGGGCGAGCGCCACGTTGCGTACCCAGATCGATGTGCCGCTCAAAACGAAGGTCTCGCCGGAGTAGGCTAAAAGCAGGCAGTGCCAATCACTTCCGCGCGCGCCGTGGCCGCATGTGTAGCCGAGCACGCTAAGATCGACTACTTGGCTATGCACGAGAAGCTAAGCACCGGCATGGACTAGGCTTCGCTGAATCCGGACTTTCAAGTGTTATTCTGGGAGACGGCCCACCGTCGGCCGACAAGTTATTGCCGGTGCAGTCTACTTCCTCGCCGGCCGTGAGGCGCTTTTGCGTTGACCATCGCATCAGCCTCCATCGTGCCGTCGCCTTGGGCACCGTTCGCCCCAGCTAGCCAGCAGCCGGGCAGAAACGACTTTGCCCCCTTTTACTTGGCGATCGCCGGCACCGATAGTCTTCTTGATCACGCGCTGGTAGATCAACATGGCTTGGTCGAAAGCGACTCGCATGGCGTCCATCTCTTTTGTCAAGTGCTTACGGTAAGCCGTACCACATTTCGAATGGCGATTCGTCCTCCTCATCGATCACGCGGAACCCTTGGTGCTCAAAAAACCGCCTTCTCGGCACGCCGCAGCACAACAACTTAATCGGTGTACCAATCGTTGGATCTTCTTTAATTTGTGAGACCAGAGTTTGAGCTTCGCCTTGTCCACGAGCTTCACGGTCCGTGTACAGAAAAACAAGTTCAGCAAACGGTGGTCGGAATGAGACACCACAGTTTCGCGCTACAACAGCAAAAGCACACTCTGTCGCCCGGATCACTAAATGTCCGCTCGCAAGGCCCAACACTATGTTGCGTGGGAATCCAGAGTCTACGTCGTCGGTAAATTCGTGGATGTTTGCAACAAGAAAGTCAACGATCTCGTCGCCTGTCATTTGTTTGAAATTGTGCACTGTGTTTTCCTTTAACTTCGCTGTTCGGTGAAACCCCGACGAACCCAAGCAACACCGATTCCCAGCACCGCGACAGCGAGGCTCGGAAGCAGCGCGATAACTAAGAACCGCTTAGCTCGCTTTTGATTAGATTGATCTTGTGCGCGAACAGTGAGGTCGTGGTAAGCGCCAGCGAGTTTTTCTGCAGCCTCTTCCTCAACTTCGGGTTTAAAACGGAGGATATACTCGTTCGGCATTTCGACTTGCAAGCCGGCCATGGCTTCATTTTTTCTGACTAACAGTGCCCGCTGGCTTGTTGAAAGTTGTTCGATAAAAGCCGGATCGTGCGCCGCGTAAGTGGTTGTTGGCCACGATTGGTAACAATACCCTGCCACACTTGCCGTCCACGCGAGCATCGACAAAATCCATAGCCGCCACCATCCACCAAGTTTTTGCATAGTTTTCTCGGGTCTAGGCCGCCAATGGACCACGCTCTTCGTGCACATATTGAGGAAATGCTAAAGGCTGACTTCCAGTATCTAGTAGCGATAAACACTCGGCTCCGCCGATCTGCATGCCTTTCTGAAAATCCGGATGTTCCTGTAGGCGCAGGGACGAAAAAGTGTACTTGGGGATATCGTCCAAATAAGACACCAGGAGCCCTTCGTGGCCTCGTACCATGAGTCGAAAAAAAGTTTCATCATCGGGTATCGTGTTACCTAGACGCTGTAGACTACAGTCGAAGAAACCTATGAAGTAGCCTCGCACTATATCCTTTTCCAGCGCTGCAATAAATTGCGGCTGAAAGCGGCACAACATAACTTGAACCCGAAGCAAAGCTGCAGTTTTATCGATCAGGTCGTGGTTGACGTCGGCTCTTTTTTTAAACAATCCAAACAGATCTAGTTTTCCTGTACCAACGTTGTCTGTTGCATGCTCCGCTGGAGTTCATCTTTCCTTAGCTCTTTGAAATCGGTCTATATCGCAATTGCGACGTCAAAAGCAGGATCGTTTTAAAGAGTGCAGTAAGAGGTTACGATTTCTGGGCCTGGGTCTTTTTTGCAGATCATCACGCCGGGTGTCGATTGGCTATCACAGAGCATTTCTGACCATGTCTTATGACTTTCACATCCATTCATGTTTTTGAACCTTGCGTCGACGAAGCAGTTTGTCTCCCCTTGACTGCAAATGACATATCGCACCGGCGTCTCGTCTTTGGCACCTACGAAGCCTCCGGCGTCATTATGGGAACATCCTACCACTGGCAGGAGCATTGCTAAGATTAGTCGAAGTCTCATTTTTCCTTTTGCTGGCGCTTGCCAGCTGCAAATGTCACGAAGGCTCGAATTCCTTGGTTCACAAATAAATAACCAATGTGCCTAACAAGGCTTTGTTCGCGTTAGGCGGACTGTTGCGCATTGAGTGTGAAGTCATAGCATCGGTTTAGCGCTAGTACTCTTCATTTAAATTTCATCGGTGCAATTTTATAGCTGAGTACTGGTCTGGTCCATCAAAAACTTAACGAGATTTCACCTGGCGATTGCAACTCTTTGGCTACTGCCAAGTCCTGGCGTGTGACGCAGAATCTTTGGTCAAAGGACGCTTCAGGGGGTCTCGACCAAGCAGTGTTGTGCCCCCCTTCAGATATGGACGATCAATGGTATTGATAAGCAGCGCAGCGCTACCCCATCGATTCAGCGACACCTCAGCAGCGCGGGTGTCGAATTTGTGGAACATGTGATCGGTAAAATCGGCCTCGGCCGCCTCGACTTCGGCGCGAAGACGAGCTCCTTGAGCACTGGGCTCGGCAATAAGGCGTTCCACGGTTGGACGGGCCGTGGGGCGGAGGCGGCGAGAAGTTCCTACCGGAGGTGGCAAAAGGCATTCTGCCTGCTCGTCGACAGCGGACAGCGACTTGACCGACTTGGATCGGTCGGCTCTGGAATCGCCGGCAGCTGGGTGTTACCGAACATGGAGATTTTCTTCACGTGGGTTGTGGCGCCCGAGGGTGGGCGCATCTGTACGCGAAGAGGGCAGATCGCCCCTTACCGTTCACATGTTGCGTTCATCTGGCATGGTGAGGGCCAGCGCCACGTTACGTACCCAGATCGGTGTGGCGCTCAAAACGAAAGTCTCGCCGGAGTAGGCTAGGAGCAGGGTAGTGCCCATGACTTCCGCGATCGCTGTGGCCGCATGTGGAGGCACGAGATTGCCGACATGCTCGCGCCAGACAGAATCGTTGCATCCGTCGAGCAGCAGATACTCCTCTGGTTCGATAAGGCTTTGCAGCGCGGCGAGCTCAAGCGTCGAAAAGGGTCGATGAAACGTTCCGTCCAATGCACGGATGATCGCGACCGTCTTCTGGTCCGGCGCCGGCAGCGGTCGAGGATCAGCGACCGGCCAGCGCCCGTTGTCGTGGCCAGCCGCGGCGCTCACGGCACCACTCGGCGAGTCCCAGGACACGACTCCGTAATGACCACCCGTGAGATATGCGTCGCCATGGTGGCGCCGCATATTCAAGCCGCTGCGCGGGTCAGCAATCGCGCGGCCGGCGTCCGGCTCCCCGCGTCGAACGATTCTGTACACGTTGCTCTCCAGGTCGGCGCTGCCTCGGCGCGGATCAGCTACGGCGAAGCATCCTTGTCCCGGTGACTGCTGGCTCGTGATCGTACCGCTCGTCTCGTCCCATCTGCGCACTCCGTATGCCTGGCCATCGCGCCACTTCGCCGACTGTTCGAACCGCGGGTCCGCGACCGAGAAATTCCCGTTCATGGGCAGGCCGCGAGTGGTCACGGTGCCGGTCGACTGATCCCAGCCATTCACTCCCAGCGTCCCTCGACGCATCTCGGGCACCAGCAGGTAATCGCGCAGATGCCCGTTCTCGACCGCCAGGCGGTTCAAGCTGCGCCAATCGCTGCCGGCCTCGACGAATGCGAGCCTGACCCAGGTCTTGAACTGCAATCGGGGAAGGCGATGCATTGGCCCGGCCGCTGGATCTCCAGGCAACGGCATCCGGCCCAAGATATCGCCGACCGCACGCAGACGCTTCTTTTCGGGCTCATACAGGAAGGGTGGGACCTTCTCGGTATGGCGGGCAACCAGGAGGAAGCGCTTGCGGGACTGGGCTAGGCCGCCAAGCTCGCCACAATCATGCGTTGTTTCGGCAACGGCGTAGCCGTAGCTCTGGAGGACCTGGTTGATCTGGTCGAGCAGGTGCCGGCCGCGGCTGGCCAGGCGAGGGACGTTTTCAAACACGATAAGGTCGACCGGATCGTCCGCCCACGCTTCGGCCATCAACCAGATACAGCGGAGCGTCAGCTCGTTCAGGGCCTGGTATTTCGGTGTACGGCTGCGGGCTTCGGACAGAAGGCCGGAGGCGCCCTTGCATGGGCTGCTGATGAAGACGATATTCGGCCGCTCATTGCCGGCAGCACGACGGATATCGGCCGGTGTCACTTCGCGCCAGCCTGGAGGAGGCTCGGCTCCGTGATACGCCGTGTATTGATCGCGAGTGAAAAGATCCATCACGGTGCCGGGCACGCCGACCAAGCGCGTGAAGTCACGCACTGCCGACGGCGACACGTCAACGCCGCCCAAGCAGCGGAAGCGAGCCTTGAGCCCACCAACCCGAGGATTGGCCGCATTGAAGCCTTTCGCGGCGCCGCCGATCCCGCAGCAGAAATGGAAGTGGGTGAATTCGGTTGTGATCGAACCGTCTCGAGGCATGTGGGACTCCTTATTCAAGTTGATATGGCTAACGCAGGCCGCTCAAGGCCATTTAATGCACTCAAGTGCCTCCACGGCCCTCAGGACCGGGCGTCTCAGCTTGCCTGACCATCTCGGACACATTTTTATGCACAAAAATATGACACCGATCATTCCCCCTGAGAAACCGTCGTTTGTGTTTGATAATGTATCTTATCACACAGAAACTGTGTGCTATCATTCGGTTTCGAATGATTTATGTGCGTAATCGACTGCCCTGGGTCGAGGCGGCCGGATTCGCGACCTTTCCAGTGCCCCCAAGAAAAATGACAGCCCGTCATATTTCATCGCTGCCCGAGCTGAACCGATGAGAGGTGGTCGGTGAGCCCGATAACCCGCTTCAGGCGCGGCCCCGCACAGTTTTTTGGAGAGCAGAATGGAAGAAACGATGTGGAAATGGACGATTACCAGCCCGAATGGCCATGTAAGCGATGGCTTTGGACCAGCGCGAGACGCAACTGGCGCGCTGGCCAGCGCCATGGGGTCGCCGGCCGGCGTCGGTTTAGCGCTGGCCCACGGCATCGAAGATGAAGACTTGGCCGTCGCGCCAGGTGCATCCGATACTCGGCGACTGGTGACTGGCAAGGGTTGCCAGGTTCTAGTCGAATGCGTCGAGCTCGAAAAACGGGAGAAGGCGTGCTTGTGGCACTACACCGCCGGGCACAAGTTGCCGCTAATCCGCGACGCCGGGGCACTCCGGCCGAACGGCGCCAAGATCGCCCCGCGCGAGCGTCCGGTGCTCTGGTTCTCTGCCGAACCGGTGTACGAGCCAACGGCCATCAAGCTCGTGCAGATGCCAGGCAGCTCACGGCCGCGTCGCCCGAGCATGGCTGAGCTGCATGGGATGGTCGGTGTGTTCCGCTTCGCGGTCGACCGGGAAGACCCGCGTCTGCTCACCTGGCAGGCCGCGCATCGCCTTGCTCGCATCAGCCCCGCCGGGGTCGCAAACATGCTCAGGGCTGGTGTCGAGATCGGGGCCAAGCCTACCAACTGGTTCGGCGCTTTCGAAGAGATCGAGCTCACCCACTTGCGCTTTGAGGCATGGACAGGCGAGAAGTGGGTTGCCGCATCGCTCGACGCTTCGATCGTGCAGATCGAGGAAAAGCTCGGAATGGTGCGGTCGGTTTCGGCCGCCGCGTATGGTGCGGCCAGCATTCGCCAGGCGTGGCAGGCTGGCACTACACCCTGAATGGCCGGGGCAGCAGCAGTGTGACGCCCCCCCGTTGCAAACTCACAATGTTGCCAACTCGACATTACATTTCCTAATGTCGAGTTAACCTGAGACCGGAAATTCGCATTGCCTTTCCTGCCAGGCTACATCAGAATGGCAGAAATGCAACAACCCCGTTGCGCTCTCCGATCGATGGGATTATGCGGTTCCTCTGCTTCGTAATAATTGCTGCATTCGCCGGCACAACAAATCATAGCGCAGCGAACGAAGCGACAGCGTTCAAGTCGTTTTCCCTTGGCGACAGCAGCAGCTCGATTCAGCGCCAGCGCGGCGTCGACTGCAAGCGCCCCCTCGCCCGACCACTAGCAGAAGACGTGACCGGCCGAGTGAGGGTACTTGCAAAAAAAATGGCTGAGCTCAACGCTGCGAAGGGCGGCGACCTGATTTGCAATGTCCGCAGCCAGACCATAGGCGGCCACCCAATTGCAAAAACGGTACTGAAACTCTATTCGGACCGTCTTCTTCAGATAGAGCTATCACTGAAGTTCAAGCCGGTTCGCCGCGATATCCGCAACCAACACTACCCTTCCTCTCCTGAGATTGCACAAGTGCTCAACGCCTTAAAGGGCAAATACGGCTCGCCACTTGAGCAAAGGATAAGGCACGCTGATTGCTCCTGTTACGTCGTTACCAGCGAATGGAAGGGTACTGACGGAACGACTATTACCATGGAACGACGGGAAGAGTCGGCATCAGAGGCGAAAGTTGTCTACACCTCACCCGAATACAGAAAAGCCTTCGACGATCGCTTGGCAGCCGGCTCTAAAGCGGAGCACGAGTACCTTGAGGCTAAACGCCGAAAGGCTGACGAAGCGCGAGAGAAGAACTTACGCGATCTTTGATGGTGAAGCGCCATTGGCGCTTTTACCGAGGAGCGGCACCAGATGAACGAGCTGGCCATTCTTGAAGAAGATGATGGACCGGCGTCCAAGCATGGCTCAGCGGACGACCCCGACGGCCGCGCCATAATGGTCCGCACAGTCACAAAGCTTTGCACGCGCGTGAGCGAGAAGCACGGCATCCGCCTATTCCTGGGAGCTCACACTCACCCACTCGACGATCCCGCCTCCCTGCGTGGACCTAAGCTCTGGGAACTCGCCGAGTACCTATGCATCCTGATCGTTCTCGATGAAGCCGACCAGGTGGATAAACGGATATTTTCTGGACTAGGCGGCCGGTCAGTCCCGTACCCGATCCGATTTACTCGCGACGGGCAGCGCCGATGCCTCTGGATCCAGCATCGGATGCTGGGTACGCAAAGTGGATTCACCTGGCAGCCCGACCTGGTCGTCACCGAGGAGGCGGACGTCCCCTCTTCCGACAACGTGCTCGAGATCATCGAATGCAAGTGCATTCGGAAACTGAACTCGCAAACCATCCGGTCGGAATACGCGAAGGGTGTGGACCTGGAGGCGCCGGCTTACCTGATCTGGTCATACTTCGAAGTAAGCGAGCACGTCCGCAAAGGAACCCACGGCCTGGGACTGCACCTGCGGACCATCGGACTCGCTGGCCCTGAGCGCAGCACGCTCGATGAAGACACCCTGGTGCGGCGCGTCTCCGAAGGCATGCGCACCACCCGCGAAGCCAGGCCGCTGGCGGACGCACTCGCGCGCCGTGCAGCAGCTGTCACCGAGAAGGCAGATCGCGACCGAGATCACCGCATTCGCTAGCCGAACGCCTGCAACCACGCCTGCTGGATCTTCGTAGACTCCTTGAATGGCCTGTTACCGGGCATTTCACATAGAGGATGCGATGAACTTAGTTGGTGTGCCGGCATACGGCGTGCAGCTCGCCGAATTACTGGCGGACGTATTGAAACTCGGTGGCCACCTGCGGACGCCCCCACAGGATCTTCACGAGCTGCTTGCGGCCGCAAAGGCAGTGGTAGCCGCTGGCCCGGCCGAAAAGAATAACGACGGCCTGTCCGCCTCCGCCCATTCGGGCGCAGGGAGCGAAGCTGTCTGGAGGTACGTCCATACCGTTCCCGACCACTGCGATCGCATTGTTTGGCGGGGTGAATACGTCACCCTGGGCAAGGAGCGCCACGACCACAAGCTACCACCAGTGTTCGTCGTCCAAATGAACGGCGGCACGATCGTTGAGACCCATGGCACCGTCAATGCGGAAGTCATCTTTATTGACGAAGACACGGAAGGTGGCGATCGCGACCGGGTAATGAATGTCCTGGGCCAGGACCATTACGTGACCGAGCACTTCGTCACCGCGGACGCGAACAGCGTCGCGCTGGTCGAGCGCGCCCAGGACGACATTCTCGACGCGCAGCAGGCGGCAGAGGATGCTATTCCCCTGCCCCGCTATGTAACATGTCCCGACTGGAAGCTCTTCCTCGACGGCATGGAAGACGAGCAGACGATGCGTCTGGTGTACGACACCGAGACCAAGAAGCTGATCGCGTTGGAGCTGGAGACGCCACTGGGCTACATGCCAACCAGCGTGGCCGTACACACTCAAGTGCTCGATAGCCTGATCGGAGAGCCTGAGCCGCTGGCCGAGGCCGATTCGTATGGTCTTGAGCACGTCGATCAGCCGCCTGAGTGGGCGCTACCTGGCCTGCTGGCGCTGCCGGCACCGAAGTCGTTCTTCATGGTCAAAGGCCCGGTCCCAGAGCACTATACCCTGGACAACCTGCAGGAGCATGCCGTTGCCTACGTCATCGCCGACCGAGCTGCCACCGGGCGCCAACATGCCACTGCCATGTGCATCGAAGACCTGCCACAGCCGCCGGCGCCAGCGTACCGCGGGATGCCCGAGCGCGGAGTCCAGGAACATTTCTCGAACGAGCAGCTGCTCGACTACCGTAGCCTGGCCGCCGCCATGGACCGCCAGAACTATGCAATGGCGCATTCGAACGGGCCTGAAGACGAAGAAGCCGAAGCGCCGCGCTGCTGATTAATCGCGCCGGACCGCAGGTCCGGCCCTTCCGACACGGAGAGACACATGACCCCTCAAGCACCGAAAAGCGCCCTTGCTGACGCCAAAGCGGCTGATGCGGCCGCGATCGCCGCGATTCTGGCCGACACCCACGACGACCCGATGTGCAACAAGGCGGTGCGCGTCGCCCACGAGATCCTGCGCCAAGTACCAGGCGCAGCCTTTGATGCAGAGCCCTTCATGCTGACCGGCCTGGCCCGCATTGGCGATCAAGAATACGTTGCATGCAACTGCTATTACCACTCGGTGCTCATCCTGGATAAGGCCGCTTTCGTCTACACCACCGAGGAAGGTGGCATGGTGCCATGGCACGATCGCCCAAGCTTTCAGATGCCATACATGGACCACTTCGACTGTAGCGTTGCGATCGAACCCAGTGCTGCCCAAGCCTTGTTGAACTACGTGCGCGAGCTGGCCGCGCAGCATCAAGCCGAGACAATTCCCGACGTCGAAATTGAAGCGCTTAGCCCCACAGCGCCATAGAGCGGCCCCGTCCGCGGCTGGCGATACCTTTCACATCGCAGGCCGCGGTCGGGCCCACTCTTCCCCTCGCCTTCATCATCGCCGCGTCCATCGTGACCAGCCGACGTGACCCGACGCACTACGGCCGGCGCCGTTGGGCCGAGTAATGGTAACGAAGCAGCTATCAATGGGATGGACGCCCCCACCCGTAACGGCATCAGATGTGCCAAAGTGGAAGTGTCAACCAACCACTTGAGTCGAGGGGGGCGTCACCATGAAGATTACGACAATCGGCATCGATTTGGCAAAGAACGTGTTTCAGATTCATGGAGTTGATGCGCACGGCAAAGCGGTACTTAAGAAGCAGATTAAACGCGAGGAGATGACGGTTTTCTTCGCTAACCTGGAACCGTGTCTGATCGGCATGGAAGCATGCGGCGGGGCTCATTATTGGGCCCGGAAGCTGCAGAGCCAGGGGCACACAGTCAAGCTCATGGCGCCGCAGTTTGTTAAGCCATACGTCAAGACCAACAAGCATGACGCTGCTGATGCCGAAGCAATTTGCGAAGCAGTAACCCGTCCGACAATGCGCTTCGTTCCGGTCAAGCATGTTGAACAGCAGTCGGTCTTGGCGTTGCACCGAGCTCGACAGGGTATGGTCAGAGCCCGTACTGCACAGGCGAACCAGATCCGCGGCCTACTAGCTGAATTTGGACTAGTCGTCCCGCAAGGCATCACGCATCTATATCAACGTGTACCTCTCCTGCTTGAGCAAGCGAAAGACGAGCTACCTGGCCTATTCCAACAGCTGGTACAGCGTCTCATGGCGCACCTAAAAGTACTCGACCGCCAAGTAGATGAGATGGAGTGCGAGATTCAGATGTGGCACCGTTCGAACCTATTGTCGCGCAAGCTGGAAAAGATTCCAGGCATTGGACCCCTCACAGCAAGTGCCGTGGTTGCATCAGTAGGCGATGCGAAGAGCTTTGACAATGGTCGGCAGCTCGCCGCGTGGCTTGGACTAGTGCCCAAACAGCATTCCAGCGGAGGCAGGCCAACATTGCTGGGGATGAGCAAGCGGGGAGATTGCTACCTTCGCACATTGCTAATTCACGGGGCTAGAGCGGTGATTTATGCGCTCAAGCGCAAGCCACCAAATACAGGATGGCTAGCCAACTTACTGGCACGACGCGACAAGAATATTGTCGCTGTTGCTTTGGCGAACAAGAATGCACGAATCATCTGGGCGCTTCTGGCCCAGGATCGAGAATTCCGATCTGATTACGCAACACCGTAATCAGATCGGTGAGCGACGACGAAATTAAGGAGCTGTAGGCAGATCAAACCACCGATTGCTCAGGCAAACACGAAGTGATGGCAAGGCAGGTAAGACCGTAGTCGGCAAAGCCCGTTTGGGTCGGAGCATGAAAAATGCGCGCTTTCGATTGGGGCGCCGGCTAGCAAATCCCATCAGGGACCGTGGCAGTTACTGCTGCACTAAAGTCCGGATGTACGGGTGCAATCTTTACCTTCTGCTGATCACGGAACGAATGCTTGGCAAACCGGGGGCGTCCATGTACGACCCAAAGCAGACGATGACAATGAGGACCGCTTCAGATTCCGCTTTCGTCTTGGGCAAAAGTTTTGCCTATCTGGTACGCTCCAGCGCTTTGCTTTGCGGCGACAGGTGTAGAACGAGAAGCCAACCAACGAAAGACAGCCCGCGCTGTAGCCCTGTGAAGCACAGAATGTACAGTACCCATTGCGAAAAATTGTAGGGATGCTCGATACCAGCACTGCTTACAAAATGTAGCGTCAAGATTAGCGCCAGGGCACTGGCTGGGAGGGCGAACCACCACTTTCGTTCAAGCTTGGACGTCATATTTACGTATCAAATTTGCGTTGGACTCGTCTGCGCGGGACAAGGGGTTATGTCTGCTGTTGGCCGATTTCGGCCCTTGAGCTGAGCATAGCAGGTCGCCGCGGCAGAAAAATCGCAGACTGTCACGAAGGACCGGATCCGACCCATTGCGGACACTTGCAAAAAATTAACTGAACCTTCAAGGGCAATTCAGACCAACACTGTGCCTATCAGGATGAGCGCTGAAACCACGGCCACAAACGTTAGACACATGGCGATCTGCCCGTCTCGATCCCCGGCGCGCCACAGCTGCCAGAAATACCTGAAATACCCAAATTTATCTCGCCTTGTTCGGCCACTACCTACGTGATGAAAATAAAGCTGGGTATTGATGACGCTGCACACTACCAGTAGCGCTGTGAATAATGGCCGATAGGAGGCAAGCCATTGCATTAAATCCATGATGATATTCGTTTCCGTAGAGAAGTCATTAAGCATTGCCATCTGATTGCTCCCGCCTGTTGCAGGAGACACGTCCGCTTTTGGCCGAACTCGGCCATCGAACTCAGCATAGCAGGTTGCCGGCGCCGAAAAATGGCAGACTGTCACGAAGGGCAGGAGTCGACCCAAAGCAGACGGGGGCGAGCACCGCAGGCGGGAGAAATCGAAGTGTCATGGTCAGGCGGCGAGGTCGGACGGCGGGCGGCGCCTACACATCCGGTGTTCCAATCTAGCGGCGCCGACGCGGCCGGGCTAGCCCCACGCGTGCGCAAATGCGGTACCGTAAAAGGCGTGTAGCGCTGTCATCTTGTTGTCACATTCCTGTCTTACGCTGTTGATGCCGATAACAACGACAAAGGAGGCAAGATGAACTGGCTGAACAATCTGCGCGTCACCCGCCACCTGCGGACCTCGGGCTACCGGACCGCGCTGGCGGAACTGCCGCCGGAGCTGGAGGCAGCGTGGCGGGACGGCGCAACGACCGAGTTTCCGGGCATCCCAAGGGATGCCCTTTTTTTCGTCCGCGCGGCGGAAGGGCTGCTCGGCTTCTTCGACGTCACCACGCAAGGCGGCCCCTGCGCGTTGCCCTCGCTGGCGGCGGACTCGGTGTGGCACGCCTGGCTGAGGCACGATCCGGAGGGCCTCGAGCACTTTTGCCGGCGCCACTTCGGGGCCGCGGTACCGCACCTGGAGGCCGACAGGCTGGACCAGGGCGCGCTAGTCAGGACACTGGTGGCGTGCCGCACGCAGGAAGGTATTCCCGCCCATGGACCGGCGCTGCCGCGCCTGTTCATCCTGGATGCGCGGCTGCGGATGCCGCGTGGCCATGGCTACGCGACCCGGCACGGCGAGGTCGCCTATACCCGGCTCGATGCGACGGGGCGCAGGCCGAGGACGGTGCGCCCGCAGCCCGAACTATCGCTGGCGGCGCTACTGGCGGCTGGCTACATTACCGAAGAGACCCACGCGGAAGCGCTGCGCAGGCGGCAGGATGGCGGGGACGGCTATGTCGCTTCAACCAACAGCAACTGCGACAGCAGTGGAGATTGCGGGGATGGCGGCGGTGGATGCGGTGGTGGGTGCGGCGGAGGCGATTGAGCACCATTACCTGGCGTTTGTGGCAGTGTGCTCACCGATCTCAACGTGACACGCGCCGCCGCCATGGAGGACTACATGCGCCGGCGCGATTTGTATGACGCCTCCTGGGTCGCGCAGACATCAAGCATGGTCGCATAGTCGTTGATCTTGAAGGCGCGGTTTGCCCGCCCGTCAGAAAAGATCAAGTCATCTGCCAGATAGCGTCGGCCCAAGCCATCCTTGAAGTCGCCATGGCACAGGACGGACATCGCGCGCCCATTGCCGACTCGCCCAGCCCTCATGATCGCTTGATTGACAGAGAGCTTCGTTGCGTCGAAAGCCCGGAGCAGAGTGTCGGCGGCGTTGACGTCGTGGATCTCTACCGTGATCTTCTTCGTGGCTAATTCGACGGTTCCGACAGAATCCGCAGCTGTCAGCTCGATGGTGCGCCGCGTTTTCAGCGCGCGCACGCGGGAACCCAAGACATCCTCCTTGACCAGATCGGGCGACGCCGGAAGCGAACGAGGTTCGGAGTCGATCGCCCTACCTTGCTCATCGAGCTTGGCGCCGACGGACTTGAGAACGACAACTTCCTGCCAAGCGCGATTGAAGAGCGCATAGAATTCGACCTGATACTTTCCCACAGCCGGCGGATAAGCGGTACTGCGGTTATTGCGTGCGAGACGCGCAACGAATTTCTTGCCTGGGGTGACCAGTACCTTGGTATCTTGTAGCGTCTGGGCGTCGCTAAGCTTCTTGCCATTGAATTTGATGACGGTAGCCCAGAGCTTGGTTCCTGGCGGCAGGATCGGCGAAGCGCCATAAATGGTGATGCCGGCGTCAGTGCGCTCCACTCGCTCGATGTCAATAGCAGACGCGGCAAATGCCGATGCGCCCTCGATAAACAATGCGAACATGAGGATGAATCTGGTAAGTGTCATGCGTTCCTTTAATCGTTTTTCAATTTGTCCCGACGCTCATCGTCGGGCACGTGCATGCTGGAGTACCGGCTAACAGCTCGACCTGACCACCAGGTGCCCACATGCATCCAGGCGAACGCTTGATGGTGAGTTACCAAGGGCCGCAATGGTCATGCCTGCTTCGCCGTGCGCAGCCGAGCATAAGACCCGCATCATAGTCGCCCGCGTAGGGCAACAGGTACGCCAAAACTCACGCCATGAACCAGCCTGGTTTGTCTAACGAACGGCGCGCACGGCCGAATGCATAGCCTGAATAGGCAAGGCGATCGGGTCGCTGACGTGTGCCACCAGGGCTGACATTGGAAAGCGCCCCGCGGTGCGGCAACCGGCCATATGACCGGTCGGGACCAGGCGGAGCGTGTCGAGCGGACGCCCTGAATTACCGGCATCGCAGCCCGTAGGGCCGAAACCACGACGTCAGCGATGAAACTGTTCGGCCCTAGTTTCGAGTCACCGTCGTGATTACGTAAGGCCCGGACTGTGATTTGCGGGCAAAGACGAGTGTGAAAGCCTTGCCGTCAGCTTTGTAACGTTTCGTCAAGCGCAGGCTACCTGCCAAGGCCGGATCCTTGCCAACTTCCTGCTCGAGCATTTCCGTTGATTTCAGGATGGCGAAGACCTTGTCGGCCTCCATACCAGGTTGGATCGCATGTCCTCGAACTACCAATGTCTGCGCCTGCGACGCAGACTTGCCTGCTTTCCCGGCCGTAGGAATGAGCGAGATTCCCGAGGTCGGAGACGCCACCGCCATCAGGCGCCCTTTTTCGTAAAAGCGGATGTCGCGTGCAGTTCCCGTGATACACGCATCAATGTTGGCGAACGCTTCTATCATCTTGCGCTTGTTATCGATGGGCTGCCCTGCAAAGAAATCGTCCCATGTCACCTCGACCGCACCGCCTCGCTCTTTCCACGTCGCGAACTGGGCGATGTTTGCCTGAAGATTGACGGCGCCAGCCTTGTCGCACGCGGCGAAGCTCGGAGAACTCACGAAAAATAGGAGACAGAGGGTAGTGCGAGTTAACATGAGTCACCTACTGTTGATTACCATGAAATCAAGCATACGTTGATGTAACGAATTGTGCAACGTTGAAATTTTAATTGTCGTCAACTTCGCAATTATTCAGATGCAGTATCAACCTGTGAAAGTAAAAGGTGCAGGCGACAGGCTCGGGTGCACGGGAGGTCGTGACGGACGTCCTCCTGTGTTACAAAACTCTGCCGCCGAATGATTGGCGGAAAACGGACACCGGGGTGATGCCTTATACGGGACCAGGAGCGCATGCGCTTGGACAGCGTTACCTCAGTGACAGTTCGCTACTTTTCCACCTTCGCAAAATGCTATGCTGAGCGGCATCGTGCGGTCGTCGGCGAGTCTGGTTTTCCAACGCGGGGCGACCCGCTCTTCACGACGCTGCGCTTGCAACGTCAGGGCCGCGCTCGAATCAGGCACTGCGAAGCGACAACTTTCTGTACGACTAAAGGCCTTGAGGTCAAGACGGTGCGGGTCGAAACCACTCCAGCACGACTAGGACAACTCGGCGGCACAGAGCTTCAGTTCAAGTGCGTCGCTCCTGGCGGCGAGGCCCAGCCACTGGTGAAGGAAGCTGATCAGGTCATTGAACTTCGGAACTGTTAAGCCGATGGCGCCAGATCTGCCTAACCCACAGCTGCATTTTTTTCAATCAACACAGCACCCAAACCTGCAAAAGCGATATGAAAAATGAAGAATAATTGTATTGCCGCGCTGGCGCTGGCCTGCGGAACGTTGTCGATAAGTGGTATCGCATCGGCCGGTTTTTTTACCAAGGACGTGCCGAAGAATATCATCGCCGACCCCGAAACCGCCAAGTGGAGCGTGACAATCGACCGCAATGTGGACCAGGTCGCGAACAAGCTACGCAGCATGGCGACGCAGTGCGGCGGCGATCACCGGCGCGACGAATCCTTCAACGGGGAAGAGATGTTGGTGGTGACGTGGATGTCGGCTGACACCGTCGTGTACATCCAGCGCCTTCGTCCCGTCCAGCGCGGAACCGAGATGGTCGTTTACATGAATTCGAACGTGAGCCGCCAGCAGCGTGGATGGCCGAAGATTGTCGACGAATGGTTCAAGCTGGACGCGAGCCGCTGTATTCCCGAGATCATGCGCGATGCGTAATGATACCTTGCTGTAACTCGGTGCGTGCCGAGCGATAAAGGCCCCAACAGCTTGTCCGCACGACGCCGAGAAGCTGCGCGAGATTCTGCACAACTTTGCGCGCGCGGACAGGCCACCAGTCGCATTCCCACCGGAAGTGAGCGAAGCGCTGACGACCATGAGCCGGGCCCTGGACATGCTGGCCACCGGCGAAGACTTCGCCCAGGTGGTCGAAAAGACTGGGGTCACGCGCGCGGTGAGCCTGGCCAAGGTATCGGCGCACGCCGCGGTCGAAGAAGCAGCAAACACCCCGCCCCCAGTCGTGGTTGTGACCGTCGATGGCGGCGTAGTCAAGGCGATTGACGCAAGTCGGGCTGCCGACGTCGTAGTGCTCGACCAGAACATCTACAACTGCGAGGTCTCCGACCTGACGGCCGTTGGAGACGAGCTGTTCAGGGTCTCGGAGAACTCGGCGAATATTCGAACAGACGTTCCCGGCGCCGGTGCAGACTTCGTCCACGACGTGATCGCGCACCTCGATGCAGCAGAAGCGGCGCGGACAACGGCCGTGCAAGCCGAGGAAGAAGCAGAGAACGCCGGACCGCGGCCGTAATTAAAATCAGGTGGCGCTGGCGTCCGGGGCGTCCGGTGCGGCATGGTTATTGAATGGATCGGTGAAAGGGGCCGCGCCGACATCAGACCCACCCGCCTCGGCGAGACGTACCAGCTGCCATATCGCGCGCCGTTGCACGACCTGCGGGGTTTCCGACATCCTCCCAAACGTGCGGTCTGGCACTGCGAAGGTCGCCGGCGGCAGCAGACTGGTTTGAGCGAACCAGCGAGTACCGTCGAGGGCGCCCGATTCGTGGGAGCGCCACCAGCCGCTCGCTGGGCACGGGTTGCCCGTCATGGCGTAGGATCCGACCGAAGCCAGCTCGACTGCATCAGTGCTGATCGGCGCAACAGCCGTTGCGGCCAGCATGGGCGCGCCAGGTTGGGCCAGCGGGACCTGTGGAGTAAATCGCCGGCTGCTTCGCCTATCGACCAGCCTCCAAGGCGTTCGGCTCTTCGCCTCATAGCTCGGCTGCAGGCCCCGGATCTTCTCCCAAAGAGTCTGGGGAGGCAACAGCAGCGCCTGGGGCATGCGCTCGCCCCGCCGGATGTACTGACGCTGACCACCGTGTACCCTTGTCCCATCGCCCCCTTCATTGCACTCCCACCAGCCCGTTTGGCTGCATGTCTCCCCAGCCATGGCGCGGCTCCCGAGCGATGGCGGGTCAGGCATGCTGGCCTTTAGTGTTTGGGTCGGCCGCACGCGAATAGTGGACGAAATCCTGTCCCAAAGATCCAGGGCGGCAGGCTGGGAGAGCGACGAACAGACTGGTCCATCCGTGCTCCTACCAGTCACCATCGTAAGCGCAAGCTCCGGTACAAAAACATTATCTTCGGTTCCCAGCACTTCCCACTGAAATGCGAAGATGACGGCGAAATTCCTTTCAAGCACCTGCTCGACGAGCTCGTCTCCTGTCAGGCTGCCGATCGTACGTGGTGCAGCCCGAAGGTTCGTGAAGCGCAGATTGATAGCGGCGGACTCGCGTGCATGAGATGCCTTGTTCCGCGTGAGAAGTCCTTGCTCCGAGGGCGCGGTGCCCGCGAAAGTCTCGAACTCGATAGCGATGTCGGGAAGGCTTGGCAAACGGGCCGACATCCGGACTTGCTCCAACTGGTCTGCCGTAAGCGGATCGCGGAAATAACCGCGGTCGATGCAAAAGCCGGGCTCAGTGGGAATACGTCCCGTGCGATTCCCCACAAGCTTGGCGATCAGCTTGGGCAGGTTCTCCATGCGGTCAGGGTCATAATCATCTGTCGTGATATCGAAGCTGATTCCATCACCGTGGACGTGGCCTTCGAGCGCTACCCCCTCGTAGCGGTAGCGCTCGGTACCTAGCCCCTTATTTCTAGTCCCTTCGGTAACGGACCAGCTATGCACGAAGATTTTCCCGCTCAGCCCGCTGTCGGTCTTGACTTCCCTGACAGATTCCATGTTCTTGCTTCCTCCAAACCGATCTGGCTTCGCCTGGATCTCCGCCTCCCTCGCCGCCAGTCGTCGGGCAAATTCGTCCGCACTTTCCTCCACAGTGTCGATGTCGAAGCTATCGATGCGAGCCGCGTAAAGATCAACCCGCGCTTCCTCGGGTAGGTCAATCAGCATCCGGCCGACGCACACTGTTTTCATCTTTTCGGTCATCTTTGCCACCTCAAACTTGTCCCGAACGGCCCCCACTGCCCATGCTCCGGCCAAGGCGGCGACGAGCACGACCAACACCTTGAACCAGCTGCTTCGCAGGTGTCGCTTCATGGCGTCCTTACTCCCTGCACGATCTTGACGATCAGACGCAGCGTCAGCATGAGCATCTCATTATGGTTGTACGATCCTTGATGGTCGTAGCCGTGCGTTTCGAACAGCCGCCTGACCCTTTCGGCGAGTCCCGCGCCGGATTGATGCGGCACCGTGCCGTCGCCGCGCGTGTCGCCAGGCTCCGGCCTGAAGAGTATTTGGCTGCCCTCCGCAACCGTCACGAGTCGCCCTTCAACGTGATTAAGGCGGAACTTCGCGTTGGCTACGTTAGCAGCAGTGAGCGCGGTGCCGCCGGCGTCGGTCCGCCCCACCCAACGCACCTGGCCGTACGAGCGCTGGCGGGGATCGCCCCCATAAAAGACATAGGTGTTAGGGTGGTAATAGTCGCCCAGGACAGTCCTGTGGAAGCGCTCTGCGGTTTCAATTGCGTCGGTGATCGCTTTCGTGACGCCCCCCTGTTTGCCCTCGAACTTGGCTGCAGGGTCCGCCAGCACAGGATCGACCAGCCGATACCAGGGTGAGAAATCCCGGTAGAGGTCGTACGGATTCGGTTGGCTGGCGTTGGGAAGGTGCAGGTAATCGAAGGCAGTTTCACGCTTACCTGTAGGGCCGTCCGGGTGCATGACCGTCACATGTAGCCACGGCCCTGGATACAGATGGTTCGGCAGCAGCTCCAGCGCGCCCGGTGACGTCGCCAACACCGGTGTGGTGTGGTAGGTTGTCTCGCCCAAGATCTTTGCCACCCGGCCAGCAATAAAGTCCGGGGCCTCGGTACCGCACGCCATTCGGCGATAGGCGACAGGGGCACCCAGGGCCGGCATAACGCCGTGGATCACGCCGGCGATCTTGTCTGGTATGCGCTTCGCACAGGCACGGGCCACCAGCCCGCCCATCGAGTGCGTAACGAGAATAACCTGATCGCATTCTCGCCCCAGCTTCTTCCACGATTCGATGATCTCGAGAATGCGCTTTTCCAGACGCTGGGACGATATCTCACACGAAGTCAGCCAGTTGTACCCTGCGCCGTACACCGGAAAGTGATGCCGGGCGTGTTTCTCCAGCTCGGCCTCGGTCAGCGGTTTCATGTCGCGCGCTCCCCAGTTTTTAGGATCGCAGGCCATGACCTCCTGCCAGTGCTCCAGGATGCGCCGCTCGTCGTTAGGTGCTTCACGCCAGAATGTCTGGTTCAAGCGCGTGCGCAGTGCGCATAGAAGTGCGCTATAGGAGCCTGCATGGAGTTCGCCCCACCACCGGTCGCGCGCCTCGGCTCGATTGACGTGGAACCGCCCGTTGCCGTGCGGGATATGGAGGGGGCCGCTGTCGTCCACTTCGACGGTTTCTGGATCGAATAGCCGCTGACGTCGCTTGGGCGTATAACGGTCCCACGCGATCGAGTCCCACAGGCCTCCAGGGTCGGTATTAGGAGGTCGCCAGACGGGCACGCCTGCACCGGCCTCCTTGTTCGTCTCCCGATCGGAACCTGGCTTGGCTTTCGCCCTGAGGTTGGTTCCCATGATCCCAGGCACCACGATCACTGGAATGATGCTTCCCGCTGGCTTCAACGCCAGTCCGCGAACGGTGAATTCTGATGGTGTCATGGTCGACGTGCATCTCCACACGCCGCCAGGCAACGGGATGAGGCTCGGTAGGGGCCTGGTCGGCTCAGCCATGGATGCTCCGTTTATTGACCTGATTCTTCGCCAAGGAAGTCGAAGTGGATATTCCCCATTTCCCCGCTCACCGCCAGCGACGTGCGTCCCATCTCGTCGGTCGTGCCCTGGCTCGTACTGCCATCTGCAAGGTGGGCTCGGTAGCGTTGGTTACGGATCGGCTCGCCGGTCTGTTCATGGCGTAGCACCACTCGCTCGTCCGTACGCACCTTCGTGCTCGGCAGGCTCGGCGCGGCCGGAGTGCCGCCACCCGCGTCAAGACGCAGGTACTGCGCCGCCTTTTCAATCAGCTTGCCGGCGCACTGATGCGTGATGCCGCCTTCCTGCCCCCAATCGGTCTGCGCACCCTGGGCAACGACCTTGACCTCCGGCGCCTGCAGGTCGATACCCTTGGCCGCGATCAGGCTGATGCGGCCGGCAGACCTGATCTCGATGTCGCCGCTATGTGCCTGTACGGTCACGTTGCCGCCGGCGGCCACGAGCTTGATACCCAGTGCGTGCGCGAACGCGCTGATCCCTCGCGCAGCACGCACGAAGATGTTCCGGCCGGCAGACACCTCGGTGTCTCCTGCACTGGCAACTGTGACCTTCTTTTCGGACCCAAGCACTACAGTTTCTGGGCTCGCCAGAACGATCCCTGCTGGCGCGGTGACAGCGACGACCGGTGCGCCGCCTTCCCTGGGGCCGGCCGCCTGGTTTGCGCCCTTGTCCCAATCTCTAATCTGGTTGGCAAGGTCAGCGAGGCGGCCAGTTGCTTCGTCGCCGGCGTGATGTTCGGCCAGCTTGCCCACCTCGTTCACGACTCCCTGCAGCATGTCGGCCAGGCCGATCAGCCCCGCACGAGAAAGCTGGGACTCTTGCCCCGAGGCCGAAGTATCAGCGGTGATGAGAACGCCTTCCCCGCCCCTTATGGCCACCGCCTGCCCGCTGCGTAGCTCCGCGCCCTCCCCTCGTGGTTCCGCACTGCCATCCACCCGCGGCCGCGTGAGCCAGCCCAGGTTCAATTCGGATGCACCATGGTCGCTGGCCAGCTGCGCGCTGATTTGACCATGCGTATCGTCGAATCTGAGCTGATTGCCGCGCTGCCCGTGGATCTCGCGCGAGCGTGCGCCCGAGAGGTAGCGGTTGCCAGGCAAGTTACCGACGCTGCTGAATGCAGGTGGCATCGCATGTTGGTTGAACACCTGGGCCGTGATCACCGGCCGGTCAGGATCTCCCGCCAGGAAGCCCACCAGTACCTCAGTTCCCACGCGCGGCAAGGTAAGCATGCCGGACTGCTGCTGCGCACCGTGTTCGTTTCCGGCCCACCCAGACGCCACGCGTACCCATGCCGAGTCGCCTTGCGTGTTCGACGCCCCGGCGCCGTGAGCGTGCTGGTGGTCGATCTCGCGCATACCGGGAAACCGGATCTTGACGCGGCCCAAGGCGTCGCAGTACACCTCCTCACCAGGTGGACCGACGACGATGGCGCTTTGAAGCTGGGGATGCGGCAGGTCGACGCGCGGGTCGAAGTGGGGAACAATGGGAACGTCCCGCCGCACGGCCGTGAAGCGCACATGCACCAGGCCTGGTCGATCGCCGCCGGCAAGCTGCTCGGCCGGCGAACCATCTTCCCGCCGCCGGCTACCGGCGAACAACAGCTCGACGCGCGCCGCGAATTCCTTGGGCAGGTTGTTGCGCGCCTCCAGTTCCAACTCAGTGATGACGAATTCGCGCTCTGCTTGCGGGTGCGTATCGATCTCAGGGTGCTTCTCTAGGGTGAAGTACTCGCCTGCACAGAAGTCGCGCACGCTCCCCTCACCACGGAAGCACTTCGAGGCATACTCATGCCGATTCATCCGCAACTGACCCAGACGCTGGTGGTCCGCCACGTCGTTGCCGGCGTGCGGCGTTTCGATCAGGAAGTCATCCAATGTGGCGGCCACGCCGTTGCCGTAGCGGCCCTGGTCAACGCTACTCGGGGCGCCTACGGTCATCAACGAAGCGGCCCGAGGGTTCCTGTAATCCCAGCTGTGTCGAGTTGCCTTACCGGATTGCAGCTCGCGGTACCCAGTCCAGTGCGTGATCACGTCCCTCCCGTCCGTCGCATCGTCCCTGTGATAGCGCACTGTACCGGCCATATTCCGCGGCAGCCCAGCCGCGTCCTGGAATAGCACCAGCGTATGGACAGGCACTCGGTCGTGCGTGCGCTCGGCCGGCGACGTGCGGCATCGCCCCGGCCGGACGTACCACGAGATCCCGCGCCGCTTGAGCAGGCGGCGCACGAAAGCGGTGTCCGACTCGTTGCACTGCATGGTCTGCTCGCGCGGCGGAAACTGTGCCATGTCGAGCATAGGATCTAGCTCGTACTCAAAGGCCTCTGCCAGCACGACATTACTGCCTCGCCACTCGTCGAACAGGACCTGCACGATATCAAGCTCGTTCTGGTAGCGGAAAATGCGGCTATTGGTGCGCTTCTCCATGATGGCCAGCGCATCGCGCACCACCAGACGATAGGCCGCCAGGCCGCCATCGGCGTCGCCGGCGTGAGCCTCGGTGACGATGCCGCACACGCTGCGCAGGCGGCCGCGGTCGGTCACAAACTGAATCTCGACCGGTAAAGCAATCAGATCCTTCAGCGCAAGCTCCGGCGTGGCGGCGACGCAGGAGACGTGGTACTCGATGCCGCCGCAGATCGCTTCTGCTCCGGTGACGGCCTGCGGCAGCAAGACCTCCATCAAGTCGCCCAGGCGCCCCTCTGCCGAACGAAGACGCAATTGCCGATTCTCGGTACTCCAGGACTGGCCCAGCAGCAGCTGCCGCAGGAGATCGCGTGCGCGGTCCATCATCAGCTGGTGCCAACTACGCCGTCGATGCCGTTGAGCGTCGAGATGAGACGGCAGTTGCCGCTGGTCAGCTGGCCGTCAAGGACCTGTGCGGCGCCGTTGGACAGGCGCGAGCGGGCGCAACCCTCGGCGATGACGCAGGCTTTGCGGCAAGCCATGCGCGCGCCCTGGAACGCATAGGCGGTACCGGCGCTGAATTCGCACGTCGACCCTTCGGCCACCGTGCCGCCGCATTCGGCGGAGTCAGCTATCCGAACCCATCCGCGAAGCTCCATATTCACTCCAGTCCCTGCCCAGTCAACAAAACGTCATCACGCCGTCACCACTCGACCGTTGATCGTGACATACGGCCGGATGAATCGATTTGAGCAAAAGCAGACTGGGCGGCTTCATCCGTGCCAAATTGGGCTGGCCTCTAGTGCACGTGGAACCGGGCGCCCGCGGCTGGGTGTGGCCTCGGACAGGTTGTGCGACGATGGAAAGGGTCAGGCGGCCCTATCGGCTGGCGCGGACGCAACCTGCGCGCAACCACGTGTCGTATCCGCTGGTATCGTTCCGTGATCAGAATTTTGACGAGAGAACATGGCTCGCTCCCTGTATTACAACCGTGCAAACGACGTTCGCAGCGAAGCACCGCTTCGCGAGATCATGACGGCACCGCCGACTTCGGCTGTCGTCCATAGTGCCCTACGCCAACGCCAGCTAGAAACCCGCTTGCGCCTCGAAGCTCTCCGGGACGAGCGCGAGCTGGCGGCCGACCGGGGCTGGAGTTGAGCAGGGATTAGCGGGAACGCCAGCAGCAAACGAAAAAAGGAGCCTTGAGGCTCCTTTCATGATTGATGTGACGCTTTACTCTGCGATTCTCAGCGCATCCAGTGCACCGCCCTCTTCCAGGTATTTTGCGACCCAGAACGGCTTGCGGCCGCGCCCCGTCCAGGTCTCCGACCGATTGGCTGGGTTTCGATACCGCGCCTGTCCTTTCGTGGCTGCTGCGCCTGATTGTTTTTTCACTTTTTGGGTCAGCAGGCCGGTTGCATTCAACAATTCAGACACGCTCATATTGAGCGATTCAGCAATTTGCTCAATCTGCTCGCCTGCGCGCTTAATTTCCTGTTTCTCTGCATCGGCAAGTTGTTGAGCAACTTGTTGGCCTAATTCGCGGAGCTGGTTGTAGTCGAGGTTATTCAGATCAATCATTTAATTAGTTCAATACTCGAGTGGGTCGAGCTTTCATTTTATTCGAGCCGACTTCAGTCTCGCCAGTATTAGAGAGATGGCGGCTGCATTTCTTCAGCTCTATCCTCGGCATCCCCATCGGGTTCGAAGGCTGACCACGGAATTGCGCCCAGCAGCCCGGCCTGTGGCAGCACCGTGACCGAATACGGGCGCTCGGGCAAGTCCCACCCCTCGAAATGGTCGCGCCAGGCCACTTCCGCATGCTGACGCGAAATCGCCCTGACGATGAGATCGACGTTATCGCCGCCCGGTGTTGATGCCCTGACGTAGACCAGTTCGGTGGGCAGAGAAACCATATCGGGATGCGTAAGGACGAACAGCGCCATTTCATTCGTTTTCGGCGCAGGCAAGTCCAATGCCTTGAAAAATGCCTTGATCACCTTCCTGCTAGTCCCGTTGTGACCCACGGCGCCAGCGGGATCCGATTCGATTTGTGCGATCCATGCCTGCGCGGCTGCGATATGTGCAGTGAGATCAGACACCTCGGCGGGATAAAGGGATTGATATGCGGCCGCGAGCGTTTCAGGCGTGATTGCGCGATTGCGCGTATTGGAATCGTTCGGCGAAATAGCCGGCTGGACCATCTTGATCTCCTTTTCAGTGGCGACGGGGTGTCACCTGTCGCCGCCGAATATACGTATGGCCCGCGGCTCTCGCAAATTCCCCTCTTGCAACCACGTCTGGCGTCGCTCCCTACACTTGCCCCAATCACGCAACTCGACTTCGGAGCACGCCTTGGCACCACCTACCCCCGTCCTCTCACCTGCCGAACGACAGCCGCAATGCGCTGCTGGCCGTTACATCATTGGCCAGTGGTCCCACATCTTCACCGAGGGCCGCGCGCCGACCGACCTGCGGATCGCCTTTGATACCACGGCGCAGCGCCTCGTGGCCATGCAGCTGCATACAGCTCGCGGCTATGTCGACGCCGGCCGCGCCGACATGGCCGATGTGCAGGACAGCCTGCTGACCGCGAACGCACACGTCCTCGCCGACCCAGTGGCAGAAGGCTTCGCGCTCGACGCAGATCTGCCCACCTGGTCGGCGCCGGAAGCCCGTAATGCGGCCCTGGTCCAGTTCGAGCGCGAGATCGCCTTCTGCAAAGTGCAGCACGGCCTGCTCATTGGCGAGCTGGCGCTGGAACTGGAGGCCGGTGGGGACGACGCTCAGGACGAGTTCCGCTCGGATGTGGTGGACAGCGCCAAGGATAACCTCGCCGCAGCTGCTGCCAATGCCGCGACCGACAACCCGGCCGATCAGGAGAACGCGATCGCCGGCGCCGAGGCCTGGGTAGCCGAGCATATCTCAGGCGGCGCACTGGACCAAATCATCGCGACGTCGATCGCGCTCACCAGCGCCAGCCACACCCAGGCGGCGGTCTTCCAGCTGCTCACCGCTCCGGCTGCAGCGCCTGGAGGTGCATGATGGCACTGCCCTCGACCCGCGCAATGCCGCATCGACGTCTGGAGCTTGGCGAGAGTCAGGCGAGCATGCGAACGATCATGACCGCGCCGCCGATGTCGGCCAACATGCATGCGGCCATCGCCGGCCGGCGCACCAGGGCGCGGCACGTGGCTGAAGACGCGCGCGAGCGGCGTGCGTTGGCCAGTGACGACTGGAGAAGCGAATGACTTCCCCCGCGATGATCCGCGCGGGAATCCCGCTGCCGGGCGGCCGCCTGGTCGAGATCGCACGCGACGCCGGCCTCCCCGTTCTTTTCTCGGCCAACGCCTTCATGCGACGCAATGAACTCGGTGAAATTACGAGCGTGCGCACGGTCGATCGCGCCCATTTCGGGGGGCTCAATGCAGCCTTAGACAGTGGGGGCTTCGTGGCGATGTCAAAATATTTTGGTTTCCCCTGGTCGATTGACCAGTACCTCAATCTGGTCGAATCCTACGACTGGGCCTGGTACGCGAGTATGGACCATTGTGTCGAACCAGAGATCGCCGGCGACAAAGCTGGCGTGATGTTCAGGGTCGCTGAAACCGTCCGAATGTTCAGTGCCCTGCGCAAGGCTGCGGCTGATCGTGGCCTTCCGCCACCCATGCCGGTGCTGCAGGGCTGGACGCCCGCGCAGTACGTCTACTGCGCTGACAAGCTGCCTCTCTTGGAATGGCCCGAACTGATCGGGATCGGCTCTATGTGCCGGAGGAATTTGCATGGCGAGGTAGGAGTTTTCGCTGTTCTCGACGCCCTCGACAGGATCTTGCCGCCACATACGCGCGTACATTTGTTCGGGGTCAAAGGCAGAAGCATGCAGCACCTGGGCCAGCACCCGCGCATTGCAAGTATCGACTCCCTCGCGTGGGACTTCGCTGCCCGCAAAGAACACCCCACTGGCCGCACCATGGAGTTGCGAGGCCAATTCATGCTGGACTGGGTATCGAAAAACCGAGCCGCCGCGGCCGGCGCGCAGGTGAGCCGCACCGCATCTCTGCTCCCTGTCGAAGCGGAAGAGATGGACGAACATATGGGCGCCTGGCTGGACCTGATCACAGGAAACGAAATTGACGGACCAAACCCGGCCTGGCACGCGGAGCAGGGGTTCGAACAGCTCTTCCCAGACGAAGACGAAGAAGAGACAAGCGGTATGGGGATGGGCATGTCGTGAAGCCATCATCGCTCACCAGCGCCATGTTGCGGGAGTGGGTTGCCGCGCACATGGCGGCCAACGACGGCGCACTCCCGCACGCGCACTCTGGCGCCATCGCTGGCGCCGATCGAACGTGGTTGTCCGTGAACGACGCGATCCGCACTGGGAGGCTCGGCTTCACAACGTGCACCTCGCTGGCCGAATGGCTCGCCGACCAGTACCCACAGCTCAAGCGGAGTCGGTCGGCCCGCCTGACTGCCGACAGGATCAACGAGCTGGTGACCGGGTACAGGGCTTCGCACGACGGCGAGTTCCCTTTCCGGGAGTCCGGCAGGATCGCTGGCCACAACTTCACCTGGGCGCACCTCGACAACACCCTGATCCAGGCCGGCAGCAGTCTGGCGAAATGGATGCAGAAGCGTTATCCCGAGTTCGAGGAAGTGCCTGAATCGCGGCTGCGCCGCTGGGTCGAGGACTATGCCGATCAGAACGCCCGCACGCTGCCGACAGCGAAGTCGGGACCGATCGAGGGCACTGGCTGGACCTGGGGCCAGGTCGAGAGCAGCATGGCGCGCGGCACCTGGCGCTGGGTGGTGGGCGAGACCTTGGCCAGATGGCTGGATCGCACATATCCAGACGAGCGCATTCTCACGCCGGCAAACCTGCGCCGGTGGGTCCGGGGCCACGTAGCCATGCACGGCTGCTTCCCCACCAAGGACTGCGAGACGCCTGTGGCTGCGAAAAGCGGCTGGACGTGGGAGAGGATCAACGCCGTGATGGAGCGGGGGGCGATGGGCTGGTCAGAGAAGATGCGCCTGAGTGTATGGCTAGACCAGGAATACCCGGCTGTACGCCTGCTCACCCAGCCCAATCTGCATGCCTGGGTCGGCGCCTATGTAGGTGTGCACGGCCATTACCCGACCCGACAAAGCCTCGGTGCGGCCGCGCCAGGCGGCCGCTGGAGCTGGCTCCAGATCGACAATGCCCTCAGGCGCGAGACCACGGGATGGATAGGGAAAACGACCCTTGCCGACTGGATCGAGGATCACTTGCCCACCGCGCCATCCCAGCTCGAGGCCGATCTCGATGAGAACGAAGGGCTCGGACAGCTGGCATTTGCATGACGGCCGCGGGAGATGGCCATGGCCAACGCTCCCGCAAGCTGCTTACTTCTTGGGCTTATAGGGCTGGAAGTGCCATGCGTCGCGCGCTGCTTCGCATTTAATGAGTTCTTCGCTGCGGAGTGCGTCGAAACCCTTGGCAACGCATGCCTGGAGCATGGCCTTCGCCTCGGGGAGGTTAGCCTGGTAGTACTTGAGCCAGCTCGCCGGCGTAGTCGTGTCGTTCTTGGAAGCGGCAGTTGCCGGCGCGATGAAGGCCATGGCGGCAAGGAGAGTAGCGAGAAGTTTCATGGGTCTGGTTGAATTCCGGATGCCGTCCGGTGCGGAGCGCCAGCGGCGCCTGTTCGGCGAGCCCACACGAGTTCGCCATTAGAAGTTCGTTAGTCGACAGTCAACTTCATGCGCTTGATCGATCGCCGCACGGACGTCGCGAATTCGCGCGCCCAATCCTGCGGCAACCTCCAGTAGTCGATGACCTCGAGTGCCTCATCGAGAGTAGCTGCCCGCCCCACGTCAAGCACCTCGGCCGCGATCACTGGCATCCGTGGATCGTCGGGCGTAACCTGGTCGTCGGGGCACAAGCGCGTGTACAGCGCGATAAGCTTGGCTTGATCGGCCGAGTCGATTGTGTCAGGGTCTGTAGGCTTCATCCTGTCCACCACGGTTAATGACCATCCTGCCTCCTGCGCATAAAACAGCCCGACTGTTACGCCGCCTGCAGCCAGCATTGCATGTTCGGGTACCGTACCTCCGGCGGCGCCCAGTGTCCGCGCTTACACATCCCTGCGTGCGCAAGTCCGTTGATGCCGACATACTGATTCGCCTGCAGCATCGAGCGGATCTCCGCACCCGAGCCGCCGTACTCTTCATCGAGAATGATTTCCTCTGGCGCCAAGCCCGCAGCTTTGCCCGCGGCCCACGCCCATGCCGTCGCCTCGGGATCGCTACACTGGAGCGCAGCGCGCTCAAGCGGATGGTCCGGCGGCAGATCCATCTCCTGCAGCTCGACGAACATTCGCTTCATGCCGACGCCCAGGTTGTCGGACATATAGGGACGGAAGCGCGCGGGAACCAGCGCTACGTGTCCGGCTTCATGAAGGACCGCTGAGGGTGCACACTCAGGGTCCACCAGCAGCGCACCGGCCACAATCCGGCAGCCACGAACGAAACCGGTAGCACCAGGCACGACATGGACTTCGATGCCGATCTGGCGGAGGTGATCAAGCACCCGTGCGAGCACCATTCTCATGCCTTCAGCTCCCGTCGCGGCCCGCCGTTACCTCGCGCTTTACCGCCTGCATAAACAAGGCGTAGCAAGCCTGGCGCGCAGCTTCGAGGCGCTCTGCAGCAGCACTCGCATTCGCGATCTGGGTGTGCTGCATGGCATAGGCAGCATCGTTGAACTGGCCAAACGCTTCGATCAAGTCTTCGTTCATCGTGTCCTCATGGTTCAGGTCGCCGCCGGGGGCGTCGTTTGCGCCGATGCCGGCGCCGGGCTAGTCGCGCGAAGCTTTCTGAGCACCTGCTGGTAGTTCGTGTGGAGCGCTGGCCAGCCAGCGCCAGGTACCAGCGCCGAAGGCTTGAGGCGCTTGAGCAGCACCGCCAGGCGCACCTGGGGATGCCGGTGACCGACCACTGCCAGCCAACCGGCGCAGGCGATTTCCTTCCCTTCCCTGCTCTTGTGGCACGCGAACAGGCTTGCGCTAAAGTCTGGCCCCATCCCGCGCTCGTCCGGGCATGTCGCGGCCAAGGACTCGGCCAAATCCATGTCGAAGTTCGGGATGTCGCGCGCGCTGGCGTCCTCGCGCCATGGGCAAGCTCGACATGGCCTCGCGCTCTTCCTCAGGGTGCAGGTCTCGGTCATTTTCAAATCGGTTGAGTGTTATCCGGCCTTGGCGGCCTTCTGGTGCGCTTTCTCAGCGTCGCTCTCGAAAATCCGCGCGCCGGTGACTGCATGCTCGACCCATACCCGCCAGCCGTTTGCCGCCACCTTGGCGGCATCCTCGAGCACCAAGGCGCGTCGCGCCGGGCTGGAATCGTCGGTCGTCACGCGCGAAAATATGGCGGGATTACCGACGACGTACTTGAGGAGCCAGCACTTCTGTGAAGCCATGATTTTCTCGTCCTAAATGACCTTGCCGCCCGCAGCCTGGATGGCTGCCTTGACCGCCTGTACGACCTCAGCTGGGCATTCAACCACGAGCGCGACGGTATCCTGGGCCTTGCGCCACTTCCGGAAGTGGCTCTCGAACGCGGCGCTCTTATCACCCTGCTCGTCCATGTAGATCACGCCGCCATCGATCACGACCTGCGCGCCATCGGGCACCAGCTCGCGGGTGTAATCATCGACGACCTCGCCGTCAACCTTGACAACGGTGTCCTCATGCCATGCGCCTTCAGGCCACGCCTTCTCGTCGTTATAGAAGCGCCAGAATTCTGCGCCAGTGGTTTTGATTGCCATTCTCTTAATTCTCTTCCTCGCCAATCAGGCGCCGGACCTTATTTACAGCAGCGAGGCCGGGCCTCGAGTCGATCTTCCCGGCAACGAGCGCCTTCGCCTCGGCAACCGTGAGCGATACCAACACGCCCTCGACCGCGGCCGGAACGATCTTTATCTCGCCTGGCGAGGCCACGATGTCTAGTTCCTGGCCGTCCGCAAAGCCAGCCTTGTTCAAGACGTCCCGGCTGAACGTGGTGCCCTGGGAATTGCCAATTTTTCTAAGCTTCATCGTTTCTCTCGCTGTGGATACATGGTAATCACCAATGCAATTGTTGTCAATGAGAATGTTATCACATGTATCCACGTGGCTTCCAGTGTTCGGCCGCTCGCCCTCGAGGCTGCCGGTTAGGTTGCAACCACGCGTCGCGCTGCCCCCTACACTTCGAACATCACAAACAGACCGCATGTTCCCCACAAACGTTTGTGTGTTGGAACGCAAACAGCGCCACCGATGAAGATCGAAACTCTGCAGTTCCATGCCCGCATACCGGCCATCTCCGACGATATCGCACAGAAGCTCGCGGCTGCGGAGGAGGCTATCTACGGCCTGTTCGTGCAAGGTCGACCTGCATATTTTGGTTACAGCGGCGGAAAGGACTCGAGCGTATGCGTGGACATTGGTCTGCGGGCCGCGCGCCGTTTCAAGGCCGAAGGTGGCGAGCCTGTCTTGGTCGTGGGCACCAGTGGGTTCTGTCGCATTAGGGAACGTCGACGGGTCAATCGGGTAAACTGCGGCGCCCGAACCCAGGACGAATCGATATGCTCAACTTCAAAGGGATGCGTTTTCCTATCGACGTGATCCTGGTCTGCATC